>Ga0208741_10000036_pt1 | contig 76300 bp, 94 predicted proteins | sample CryBogCBE03Jun09_FD_184576 | JGI IMG/M metagenome (GOLD analysis project Ga0208741, IMG submission 184576) | Freshwater microbial communities from Crystal Bog, Wisconsin, USA - CBE03Jun09 (SPAdes) | ecosystem: Environmental > Aquatic > Freshwater > Lake | place: Crystal Bog, Wisconsin, USA...
GAGCTGGTGAGCTTAGTGCTCTCTTTACAGAAAAACTTGTAACCGAGCTTGAAGAATATAAGCGTGATATAACTAAAGAGCTCAATGGTATTAATATTACCCTTGATAGTCTTATTAACGAGAAACTTGAAAAGAATAACGAAGAAGTAGATAAGCTCTTAGTCAATCGTTCAGGTATTCTCCAAGATCAGTTTAATGAATCAGTAACAGAGCAATTAGATAAACACAAGACAGAGTTATTCGATGAATTTAAAACCGTATCGACAAATACAGTTACAGGTTTATTTGAATCAAGAACAAAAGAACTTAATACAGCTTTAGAGCTTGTTATTGACGAACACCGTAAGAATTTAAATACAACTATTGATCAGAAACTTAATGAAGTTAGTTCTTCGGTAAGTAGATTTACTACTGATATTGAAGGTAAGCTACCTCAGCTAGATGAGACCATTAAAGATATTAACAAGAGATTACAAACCCTTGTTATTGAAAAGAAAAACGTTCAAGCTTTAGCTGATGATGCTAGAAAGTACACTGATACTAAGGTAGCTCAAGCTTCGGAAGAGATGATGAATTACGCTCGTCGTATTCTTGATCTTGGAGGGGGTGGTGGCTCTGTAGCTGTTCAATTCGCCAATGGCGGTACTATGAATGGTAGCTTAAACGTCACCGGACAATACCTCTCCGGTGGTGTTGATATTAGTACATTATTTGGTAAGGGAGGGGGTGGAAGCGGTGGTACATATAGCCCTTATACAACAGGTACTAATACCGGTGCTATTATACCGGTTTCCGGTAGTAATACAGCTTCAGGGATTTTTTCTAATGTAGCAGGTGGTTCAAATAATCTCACCTCAGGTAATTGTTCATTTGTCGGTGGTGGGGATACAAATTGTACTACGAATACACACGCTGTAGTTGCAGGTGGTAATCATAATTGCTCAATAGGGGGTGCTTCGTTTGTCGGTGGTGGTAGATTGAATACAGCATCAGCTCAGTATAGCGCTGTTGTAGGTGGTAATCAAAATGGTAGCACATCTTATGCAGCTTCTGTGGTAGGCGGACAGAATAATAATGCCACAGGGGATTATTCTAGCGTAGTAGGTGGTAGTAATAATATAGCTTTAGGGAATCGATCCAATGTAACTGGTGGTATTTATAATACTTCTTCAGCATATGGTACCAATGTAGCAGGCGGAGGGTGTAACGCCGCTACACAAATTTATTCAAATGTAGCTGGCGGATATTGTAATACCGCTTCAGGATCCCATTCTAATGTAGCTGGTGGAGGTGGTAATACTGCTTCTGGAAACTATTCAACTATTGCTAATGGTTCAAATGGTGATACTCAACCAAATGATACAAACTCTTGTAATTATATAGGCTATCAAGGTTCCGATGGAAATTTGTATAGCGATAATACATGTTCAAATTATATCGGGCATTATTATAGTATAGCAGAAGGACCTTTATATTGCTGCACACAGACAAATTATACTCTTACCCAAACAGGTAATTTAGCTTGCGGTCAAAATAGTTTTATTGGTAACGGAAAAGGTTCTTGTGGTACTAGTTCAAATTATTGTGCTATAATAAACAATAATACAGCTAGTGCTTATTACCAAAATTATAGTACCGGTAGTTGGGGTAGGGTTAATACAGCATCCGGTATTCATTCAACTGTCATTAATGGTTGTAATAATATAGCTTCAGGGAATTTTTCTACAATTGCTGGTGGTTTTAATAACAATGATAACGGTCATTCGAATGTTTTTATTCTAGGTTCAAATCTTTGTGCTACTCAGTCAGATACAACGTATGTCAATACAATAAATTCGCGTCTATACTGCGGTGGTACAGGATATGGCTCCACTAACTGTAATGGTACGTCATATGGGGGTATCGGTGGAACTATTAATATTAATGGTGGCAATGGTGCTGATAGCGATACCGGAAACGGTGGACCCGGTGGTTCAATTGATTTAACTGGCGGTAATTCTTCATCTGGTGGTTGCCCTGCAGGGAGTGGTGGATCGATTGATATGCGCGGAGCTGGTGGCTATAGTGTCGATCCCGGGGGATCTCTCAATACAAGCTGTGGTGGTGGATCGATTATAACTAATGGGACTGGATGTATTGGTCTAGGTTACGAGGGCTATGGAGTTGTCGGTAATAATTTCAGTAGCTCCCAAACAATGATTTGCGGTACAGCTACTGCACATCGAGATATTTGTTTTCCTGATAAATCAGGTGTTGTTGCTTTATTGTCTGATACTTTATCACCGTATATCTCCGGTTCTGGTACTGCTTCAATTGTAACAGTGTACGGCATTAATACTGCTTCCGGTTGTTATAGTACTATTGGTGGAGGTAATTGTAATGCCGTGTCAGGGCGTTATTCGACAATTGTTAATGGATTTAGTAGTTGTGCTACAGGTTATGCAACATTTGTAGGAGCAGGAAGTGGTATTAAAGCTACGGGCAACTATGCTGTAGCTGTTGGTGGTCGGTGTAATACAGCTTCTGGAAATTATTCCAGTGTACTTGGTGGTGGTAATAATATTGCTTCTGGGGCTTGTTCAGCAATTCTTGGTGGTTGTAGAAATAACACGTCAAACGTAGATAATACATTTATTCTCGGTTCAGATATTACAGCTTCACTACCGAGTTATACATATGTGAATAATTTATCCTCGCAAGGAACCATCGCAACAAGTAATTTAATTATCAGTAAAACACCTAGCACATTTACAAACCCAGTAACAGCCTCTGGAACGTTCCTAATAGTAAATATTAACGGTACAAATAAAGCCATTCAACTCTGGGATTACTCTTCATAAAATATGTCACTACAAATCGAAACACAGCCTTTTCAGTTTAATAGCTCCGTTACAGGTTTATCTAGTGCTATCTTTAACTCAGTTTCTGCTGTATCTCTATCAGGTATATTCTATGGCGATGGGTCAAACTTAACCGGTGTTAGTAACTATAATGGATCTGATATAAAAGCCCTCACTGGTAATTGGCAATCAACCTTTACTACTGTATCAGCTAAGTCAGGTAACTGGAATACAGCCTATAATAATGCAATCTATACAGTTAACGGTACCGCTAATCAAATTGTTGCAACCCCTACTGGAGCAAATACAGGAAATAACTCTGTTATAATAAGCTTACCAAATAGTGCAATATTTCCTGGTGATGTTTCTATTATTGGTAATTTAACTATAGCAGGGTCAGCTACCTATATTAATACTAAGAATCTCATAGTAGGTGATAACATTATCTATTTTAATGATAACAATTATGGAAGCAATACCCTGGACATGGGTATTGTTTCTCATTTCTCTCAAGCCCCACTTGGCTACAACCATACAGGATTAATAAGAAGAGCAGGACAGGGAAACCCAGGTGTTTGGACTTTATTCTCTGGGTTAACAACTGAACCAGCATCTGCTACAAATATAGATTGGAATGATAAGAATATTGTAATTGATACATTAAGTGCGAACTTAATCGGTAATGTAACAGGTAATGCTGACACCGTTACTAATGGTGTTTATACAAATCAATCATATTCTAATCCTTCATGGATTACTTCTTTAGCTGATACAAAGATTACAGGAACTACATTTGCTACTAATACTACACTACAGAGCACGTCAGCTCTTCTCACTACTCTAACTCTCACTAATACTCTTACATCTCAATTAGTTCTTAATACCACTTTTAATAACTATCAAACAAATGTAGCGAGTAGTACTGCCACTTTATTACCTACAAGTATCTATCAAAATACTTCTGGTTCATTTGTTCCCTATACGGCTATTAATTCTGTATCAGGTAACTGGAATACGGCTTATCAAGCTCTTTCAACTAATCCTTACATTCTCAATCAAACTCTTTCTTCAACAACAACTCTTATTGGTTCTAATACAGCTAATAATACATTCTCAGAAGTCTTAGGAGGTAACTGTAATTTAGCATCTGGTACATATTCAACAATTGTCAATGGATTCAGTAGTTGTGCTACAGGTTACGCAACATTTATAGGAGCAGGAAGTGGTATTAAAGCTACAGGTAACTATGCTGTAGCTGTTGGTGGTCAGTGTAATACAGCTTCTGGTTGTTATAGTACTGTTGGGGGTGGTGTATCTAATACAGCTTCTGGTTCAAAATCCTTTGTCGGCGGTGGTGGGGCAAGTGGAGCTGGTAACACAGCATCAGCACAATATAGTATTATTGTAGGTGGTAAGCAAAACTGTATATCTGGGGTAAATTCGCACGGTATTATTGTAGGTGGTTGCAGTAACATATTATGTACAGTTGGCTCAGCAAATTACCCTGCTATAGTAGGCGGTCAAAGTAATAAACATACATACTCAGGTTATAGCTTTATAGGTGGAGGTTGTAATAATTGCACTTGCTCCCAATTTGGACAATCGCAAAATATAAACTATGCAACAGTTGTAGGTGGTAATGCAAATGCAGTAACTAATAACTACTCAATCATTGGTGGAGGGTTAGGAAACTACAATCCATTAAGAGATTCTCAAATTGTTGGAGGTGTTGCAAACCATACTGGTGGTTATGCTCCTTCAAACTTTGTAACTGGTACTTCATTATCTGGTAATGGTTCATGTACCTGTATCTGTGGTACTAATATTCAGAACTGTTTCTCTTATCCCTTTACATCTGGTAACATTTCTGTTTATTATGCAACAGCTGCTAACCCATTAAGTGCTGGTACATTTAGTACTGCTACAATTGCTGCAACTGGTACAAACTATGTTATTCTTAATACAGACTATAGTGCATGTTCAAATGGATTGAGTGCAACGAGCTTATATGTCTATGATAGAGCAATTAATAATACAGGTTATGATAACTTTATAGGTGGTGGAAAACTCAATACAGCTTCTGGTTGTTATGGAGTTATAGGTGGTGGTGTTTGTAATGTATCGACTGGAGCCTATGGTACTATTGCTGGTGGATGCTTTAACAAAGCAACAGGCTGTTTATCTTTTATTGGTAGTGGTAGAAATAACTGTACATCAAGCTCCAGGTCTGTAATCGTAGGTGGAGATAATAATACATCATCCAATGGATATACGTTTATTGGTAATGGATATAATAATTGTGCATCTGGTAATGGAGCTGTGGTTGTTGGTGGTAATGGTAGCAATGTTTCGTCTGGTGGTAGTTCGTTTGTTGGAGCTGGTTCTAGTAATATAGCGTCAGGGGGACAGTCGGTAATTGTTGGTGGTATAACTAACTCTACATCAGGTTGTGTATCTACAATCGTTGGGGGTAGATACAATTATAATCCTCTCTATAATTCTGATATTCATGGTGGTTCATTTAACCATACTGGTGGTTATGCTCCTTTAAACATCGTTACAAGTACATCATTATCTGGTAATGGATCTTGTAGCTGTATTTGTGGTTCTAATATACAGAACTGTTTTGCTTCTGTTGCTTCTAATTCAATCTTTGCTTACTATGCTACAGCAACAAACCCATTAAGTTCTGGTACATATACTACAGCTACCATTACAGCTTCTGGTACAAACTATGTTATCTTTAACAAAGACTTTAGTGCTTGTGTTAATGGTTTATCAGCGACTAATTTATATCTTTATGATAGTACTGTAAACAATACAGGATGCTTTAACTTTATTGGTGGTGGTGTATTGAATACAGTTTCAGGTTGTTATGGTGTTTTAGGTGGTGGTAAATGTAATTTAGCTTCAGGTATTATGGCTATAGTTGGTGGCGGTTGCTGTAACATTGCATCTGGTGGACAAAGTACGGTATCTGGCGGTTATAAAAATACAGCATCTGGTGGATACAATACTGTTGGTGGTGGTAGTACAAATACTGCTGGTACTGGTAACGGTAACACTGTAGCTGGTGGCAGAGGTAATGTAGCATCTGGTGGTTATGGACTTATTGGTAGTGGTTATGGCAATAACAACGCTGGTGGTTATTCGGCAATTGCTGGTGGTTGTACTAACTGCGCGTGTGGCACAGTTTACCCTAATCCTGCTTTTCAGTTTATTGGGGCAGGCGCTTGTAATAAAGTATCTAATGGATTTACCTCTATCGTTGGCGGTTTCTGCAATACAGCTTCTGGTAACTATTCCTTCGTTGCTGGTGGTTCTGCTAATGATACAAAGGGATTTACTAATACCTTCATCTTAGGTACAGCATTGAGTGCAACACAGGCTAATACAACATATGTCAATAATCTCTCCGTTCAAGGTAATATAGCTTCTAATACATCATATGTTGTAACAGCAGCTTTAACAGCTAATCAAACAATGGGTAGTGGTACCGATACAGTCTTAACACTCGATCCTAAGAATGATCCAAATAGCTGGTTTAGTAGAACAGCAGGAACAGGATTAACTGCTCGTAGAATTACACCGACAATTCCTGGTTATTATAACATTAATTATCAAGTTAGTTGGCAACCGAGTGTGTCGGCTGTTGGTGCCCAAAACAATATTCAAATAATGAAAGTTTCAGGCGGTACAGGCTCAGCCAATACAATATCTATTGTACAGCAACCCATTATTAATACATCTATTAATACCACACAAAATACATCAGCTGTAACTTATATGAACGGTACAACTGATTATCTTTATTTTCAGGGATATTCAAGTAATTCGGCTCAGGTAGTTACAGGTGAATCTAATGGTGTTTGGACAAAGGTTGAAGTCTTTAAGATTAACTAAATGTTCTGTAGTATAGGACTCGAATTTTATAGTTTTTTAAGTAAATACTAACGTGGAACAAGATCCGTTTATAAACTTTCTATCCAATCTCACCGAGAAGATTAGTGTTGAAAAAGAGCATAAGGCGTTGATGGAGAAAATAAACTCCGAACAACCTACTCTAACGGTATCACCATTAGAAGAAACTCTATCCAGATTACAAGAAAAAATAACTCAACAAGTTCAAGCTCATATAGAAGTTACTACACCAAAAGAAAAAATTGAAGAGGTGGTAATTAATGAAAATAAAGAAGAGCAAATATTAGAAGAAGAGAGTTTTGGTGACTTTGTTAATAAGCTTGAAAATATTCTTAAAACACCAAGAAAAGAAATACCTATTCAGGATATTGTTAAAGAAGAAGCTCCAATTGAAGAAGAACCTATTGATGAAATAGAGCCAGAAATAAACCCCTATGTTCAAGAGCTTATGAAACAATCAATTGAAAAACAACCGGAATCAAGCAAGTATATTAACGATCTTGATAAACTTACAACAAAAGTCGTAGCTGAAAAACAACCTGAAAAAATAGAAGATGTTAAGAAATTAATCGAAGAGTATGTTACAAAATACGCTAGGAGAATTTTGGATCTCGGCGGCGGCGGTGGATCAGTGGCTCAGCAATTTGCCAATGGCGGTACAATGAATGGTAATCTTAATGTTACCGGACAGTACCTCTCCGGTGGTGTTGATCTTGCTAGTATTATTGCAAGTAATTTTAATACAGGTAATTTTGCTTTTAGTGGTAGTGAGATTTATACTGTAGATAATAGCGATATAATTATAGGTAGTAATATTGTTCCATCGAGTAATACTTTTAGTTTAGGTTCTTTAGGCAATCCTTTTGATACACTTTATCTAGCAGCAAATTCTTTATCTCTTGCTTCTAATTCCCCTGGTGCTTCAGCTCTAACTATAGAAAATGATGGTAAAAATTTTAATATTCTTAACGGTGGTTTACGCTCGTTAGAATTATATACCGGTGGTTTACTATTAAGTGGTAATAATATTGGAGCCGATCCTATGGCTAGTGGATTACCTATGAATATAGGTACTAACGGCTTACCTGCTGTTAATTTCCTTGCACCTTTGAGTGCACAATCTAATACATATTTAAATAGTGTTACAGCAACTAAAGCGCAAATAGGTAAATCGTTTTCAAACTTTACAGATATTTCAACTGTTACAAATACAACAGCTATTAGTGCTGATTTTTCAAAAGACACGCTCATTCATCTTCATGCCTATAAAAATGGAACAATTAATTCTGTATCTAGCCCACTTAAAATTGTTCCTATCAATTTTACTGCAGGGAGTACGGTTGATATTCTTATCTTTAACCCGTTGCCTAGTAACGGTGTTGTTTATGTGGACTGGGGGGGTGTATATGCTACATTCCCTAACTATCAAAATTCAAATGGAGCTCCATATATTGTTGCTCTAAGTAGTATAGGTACAACACAAACCTATCACTTTAGATACATCTGTATTGACGGTACGCTAGCTAACACATTTATTACAACATAACTAATTATTAGTATATTTTCTTGTACGGCGGTGAATACAAGCACCTCTACCTTCGGCGATAATTTGTGCACGAGTTTTGTACACGGTAACCGGAGCAGGATCGAGCTTCTTTTTATTCAAAAGCTGATCTACAATCTCTTTGATCGCGCGCATCATATATGATAAAACTATTTAGTGACCCTTGTCACTAAATTTATCACAAAGAGAAACTTTTAGTTAAAAAAGTTTTTTAGGCGTTGTATACGATAACGGGACCACCAGCGCTACAAGCAACTCCAGTAAACGGGCCGTAGATAATACCAACAGTTGAAGCAATTGAAACGCCAGTTATAGCACCAACAAAGCTTCCAGTAGCTGTAAGGCCGTTGAAGGTTGCATTTGTACCGAGAATCTGTAAAGCACCAAATGTACCGTAGGCCGAACCACCAGCTGTAATTGTTGTAAACCCCCCCTGACCTACGATAAAGTCTTCAGAGTTTACTACATAATTAAGAGTAGCGAACTTTGGATAGATACTAACAGCAGTAAGAGAAGGTGGCGGGTTATTAGGTGACCAGAAACTACCTGAAAGGGGTTGGGTACCGAGTTTAACGTCAGAAGGAATATAGGCTTGGGTATTATCTGGCCATGCATTGTCAGTTACTACAATAGATGAAATTGCAGGAAAACGACTATCACCGACAATCTCAACATATATACCTTGTTCGTATTGAGAGCGATTTACTACGTAAGACGGATTGTAAGAAGCATATGCTAAGGGAATCTGTGGTTCAGTCATAATAAGTTATAATTATTTAATGTTGAATACTGTTTTTTTGTATATAAAATATCTATATGCCGGACAAATATATTATATTTCACATTGATGGAGGAGCAGGTAAAAACATTATTGCTACAGCTGTCTGTCGTTCAATCAAGACTGCTTATCCTGAACATAAGCTTGTTGTCGTAACAGCGTGGCCGGAGATCTTCTTACATAATCCGAATGTATACAGAGTATATAAGTTTGGCAATCTTCCTTATTTTTATGATGATTATGTAAAGAACAAGGAGTCAAGGATTTTAAGACTTGAACCTTATCATACAGAAGATTTTCTCTACCGCAGAAAGCACCTCAGTGAAATTTGGTGTGATCTATTCTGTATTCCAACAACTGGTGAAAAACCTGAACTCTTTCTTACACAAAGAGAGCTTATGTATGTGGAGAAAAATCTTCAGAAAGACGGTCCTATATTATTAATTCAATCATCAGGTGGAGCTGAGAATCAGCAACATCCTTATAGCTGGGCTAGAGACCTCCCACCATCTATAGCCCAAGATGTTGTCAATACAGTATCGGGTAATTTTAAAAAGATACTTCATGTAAGACGCGAGAATCAACCTGAGCTCATTAATACAATTCGTGTAACAGATAACTTACGTAACCTTTTCTGTCATGTAGTATTAGCTGATAAGATTCTTGGTATTGATTCCTTAATTCAACATGCCGCAGCAGCTTTTGGTAAACAAGCAACTGTTTGTTGGATTGCAAATGATCCTGATGTATTTGGTTATAAGATACATAAGAACATTATAGCTGAAGGACATAAAAACTTTGGTCATCAAATTGATCATTATCTCGATCAGGCTGATTGGATTGGTAGTAATTTTTATCAATGTGATTACTCCGATCTTAATCAAATCTTTAATAGGGAAGAAATTGTTGAGTCCTTGCTAGGAACAAAGGGTGGCGAATTATTATTTGATTTTGATGTTAATAATCATACAATAACAGTATAACCATGATATTCTTTAATTCTTCTATGCCCCGGTCGATGTCGACCTTGCTACAATGTATTCTTAATCAAAATCCTGAGATCTGTGCAACACCTACCGATGGTGTTTTAGAATATCTATACGGCGCTAGAGCGAATTACACATCAACACCCGAGGTAAAGGCAATTGATGTTGAAGTAGCTGAACGTTCTTGGCGTGGGTTCTGTTGGGGTGGTCTTGAGGGATATGCAAAGACATATACCGATAAACCTAATATTTGTATTAAAACACGAGGCGCTACTATTCATCACGGCTGGTTTAATAAGTTTATGCCCTATGATATGAAGTGTATTGTCATGGTTAGGAACATGAAAAGCATTATTAGTTCTATGGAGAAGCTCTATAGGGACAATCAAGAATATCATCAGGAGATTCAAAATCATGCGCATATGACGGGTACTAATACGGCGAAGAGAGTAGATCAGTGGTTTGCAAGTCCTCCTGTTGGACTCGCTCTCGAACGACTCAATCAATGCTTCCATGAAGGCCTCAATAAGAATTTCTTATATGTTCGTGCTGAAGATCTTACAAGCTATCCTGATCGAGAAATGAATAAAATTTATAATTATCTCGATCTTGAGCCTTATAAGCATGATTTTAATAATGTTGAACAAACCGTTAAAGAGGATGATTCGGTATACGGATTGGCATCAAATCTTCATACTATTAGAAAGTCTGTTAAACCATTAACACCTGATTACGATAAAGTTCTTGGACCACAAATCTGTGATTGGATTGATAATGCACATCAAAGTTATCAACGTTTATTTGGTTATATTAAATAAATATCTATGTGAATAGCATAGATGAAAATAGTAGAGAGCCTTTCTTCAATAATGTTTACGGTAAGCTAGTATTGTATATACTAGCTGCCTCTCTTACATCACTTGGCAATGACCTAGGTCATTATACATGCCATGATTCAGGATGGGAGGATATTACACCTGTTCACTGGGCAACAATTATTATTAATCTCGTTGTACAAGGCCTAATTGCTTGGAGAGCGTATATTGATGGCTCGGCAGAAAAGCAAAGAGAATATATTATTTCAAAAGATAAATGACATTTAAAGAATACTTAAAAACAGAAGAAGGTCGACGTAGAGCTATTAATCTCTATAGAAAACTTAAAGAGAGAAAGGGACTGGTAAAGAAAAAACATAAGTTACCACAAACTAAAGACTCTAGACATACTGATAGCAGCACGTTAGGTTCTTCTGCCTCTCTACCTGCTGATAGCCCAGAACAACCATCGATGAGTTGAAAAATATATAAACAAGAATAAATCTATTATATGTCAACCAATACATCAACTGTCCTAACTGAACTTACCACTTCTTTCGCTGCTGATGCAGAAAAGTTTTATACAGGAAATAATGCTGCTGGAGCCCGTGCACGTAAATCTCTTCAAGAGATTGTAAAATATGCACGAGCAGAGCGTAAAAATATTCAGGAAACAAAAAACGCTAGAAAAGTTACAAAGTAAACTTTACTACTAATATCTACAAAAAAAGCGCCCTTAAGGGCGCTTTTTTTTATTCAATATTTTTAGCTTCTACGAAACCTTCTTCGATAAGGTATTGTGTAAGACTGAGAAGCTCATCATCTTCAACATCATCATCAATATTAGCATGTTCAACGTAAATAGACGTTTGACCTTTTGATTTTAAAACGTCAATACTATACTCTATACCTTTAAACGTAATATCAAAAGATTTACCTATCATCAGTCAGCTCTTCCTAAAAGCTGAAGCGCTTTTGATGCAGATAGAATATTAAGGTAAAAAGTTCTACCATTTTTCTCATAAACAGTTCCCCACTCAAGTGAGTTTGATTGTAACTCTTTTTGTATGCTACCAATATTATTCCAACCGTTCAGTTCAAAAGCAAGCTGAGCATCAGCTAGAATTTTCAAATCTTTTTTAAGTGTATCGCTTGACATTATAATAATTTATTATCGTGATCGACGATTGGCAATAAATTGTCCCTTTTTATTACGTCGACGCTTAATTGTTTTCTTTAGCGGCTTTATGACAGTCTTTACGCTCTTCTTAGTGTCAGACTTAGTTATCTTTTTAGCTTTCAGATTCTTTGCTGTTCGAATAGCTGTACCAATTTTTGTAAGCCAATCCTGATGATTACGATCGTAAAGTGCACTCATTGCTTCATTAACTAAAAATTCTATTCGTTTGAAAATATACTCCTTATGATCAGCATGATAATCACCACGAACCAGTTCCTGAATGGTAAGCAATGCATTTTCAATATTATCTTCACCTCCACGTTCGTAAGAAGATTTAACAAGAGTATCAGGTTCATAGCTCATGTAATATAACATCTTAGCCTTAATATTAATTTTCTTGAGCAACCTATTATTATGAAGATTGAATTTACCAAGAATAGGATGGATAGAAGCCTTTACAACAAAAGGTGTGAGATTATTATAAATAATTTTGGCTACTTTAGCTTCAATGGATGGTGACGTTGTATTCATTACGACTTAATACTAGGCGAATTTGCACCTGATTGCAACTGAATAATTTCGATCCCATAAAATTTAAATATATCCAAAGCACGCATATCCTTAGTGTAATTATCTCGATAGACAACTTTCTTTATTCCATGGGAAATAATTTGTCGTGCACAACATGAACATGGTAACAACGTACATGCAATCAATCGACCTTCCCCGCGCTTAAACAAGGAGAGTAAGTTTGTTTCAGCATGTAAGATATACGGGCGCCTTCCATCCCGATCAGCCCAAAAGTAATCTGACATTGTTGTACCAGGCGCTAGACCATTATACGCTACCCCAAGTACTCTATTATCATAATCTAAAGCACATGCCCCTACTTGAACGTAGGGGTCCTCACTTCTCATAGCAGCTGTCTCAGCTAAAGCTAAAGCATATTGTTCCCAAGAAGGTCTCATAATTAAAAATCTAAATGCAAAACGGAATACGTTTTGATAAGCTTAGAAATAGGATCCTGTATAGTGTACCCGGTCAAAAGTAGTGAATGATCCTTTTTGATATCAAGATTATACTTCTGCTTCATATCAATATTTATAATGTCTAATTTATCGTTAGTAACGTAGGAGATGGTGTTAGTGGTACCGGCAAATATACTGCAAATAGATAAACTTAATGCAGCAATAAACGCTTTATTCATGTTACCGTTTATAATAGGCTTTCTTTTTCTTAAATGCAAATTGATAAGGCCGACTATCAGGATCGTAAACCTTACACTCCTTACGTCTTTGCTGATACCAAATATATTCTTCTTTTGTGAGAACTACCTTTTCTATTTTCTCTTCTCTGTACATGCTTACAACCGAATGCTCTCTGGTTTTGTAGAGCGGATATAGACCTCTCCGTAAACCTCTAAGATACCCATCGCAGCTTGAAATTCACGTTGCGACATTTTATCCCAATCTTTGAGCTTTTTATACGTCTCATCAGCCATCATCTTATAGTGATTATCTCTGTTTTCCTTCTTAGCATGTTTAATAGCATCTTTATATGGTTTCATTTTAGCCTTATAATGAATAGCTGTGAGAAGACTGTAGCCACCTTTCTTTCTGGTCATCGCTTCAATTTTAACGGCTCCAGCTAAGCGCTTGTGAAGAAATTCTAAAAATGATTCTGTTGTATTTAATGCAGATTTAACTGCCTCCATTAATGCCTCTAATCTCATAGAATTATTTATTCGAATTTATTTTTTAAATTAAAATATACAGATTTGCAAAGACTAAAGAATTCTCTATCTGATAAGTCCATCTTTGCCTGATTATACTGTTTTAACACCAATTGGATATTATCTTTGTGATAACCTAACTTGGAATCTATCCTATCGACCGATACTGTGCTTATCTTCGCATCGGCACATAAAAACAACGGCTGCCCTGATAAAGCACATTTTTTATCTTGTGCATTGTATAACGTACAAATATCGTCTGGCGTAATGCTTACTTCAAGATCTCTGAGCTTAGCATTATTAATAATGTTTGTCCAAAGTCTCGCAGGTACATATTGATGTATTAATTTTGGTTGATTTTTGCGTATACCTAGTTGACGAACTCGAAGATGTATAAACTGAACAGGCTTATTGAGAGCATCGGCGCAAATTTGCGCACCATGTTTTGAATAATGATCTTTTATAAATTCATCATCTGAAACTACATGTTGTATTCTCCATTTTTCGATGCGTTTAAGGTGGCCGCATTGTCGGCATCCCTTGCCTTTAAGGTGCCTGTAAGCATTTTGTTTAAACTGACCATGCTTGCTACATATAGCTATAATATCTTTTGTATGACCGCTGTACTTGCATAGGGAATAATCGTATAGATTACCGTGAACCGTTATAGCGTCCTTTATGAACTGATCAGTATCATACCCTACTTTCATAAATCAGCTACGCCTCGCAAGAGGTGCATGCAAGAATAGAGCGCGCAAGCAACTGACTAGGATTTGCACTACGCTGATAATATAGGCTCTTTATACCTTGCTCCCACGCAAAGATAATAAGCTCATTGACATCTTTTGGTTTTGTTTCGGGTGGAATCATTAAGTTTAATGATTGACCTTGATCGATATATTTCTGCCGTGCTGCAGCTTGTATGACAATTTCTTTTTGCGAAATTTCACCAAATGTTTTAAATACATCCTTTTCTTCCTGCGTTAAAAAGTCTAAATGTTGAACCGATCCTCCATGTTTAAGAATTGATAACCAAGTATCGTCGTCGTGTTTATTTTTTTCTTTAAGAAGCTTTTTAAGGTAAGGGTTTCTATATGTAAACTTACCCTTTGCAAGATCTTTTGTATAGTACGTCGAATCGAGAGGTTCAATAGAAGGTGAGACTTGACCAAGAATAAATGATGAGGATGTAGTCGGTGCAACAGCTAGTGTCGTCGTATTTCTACGCTTATAACCTTTAAGAAGAGGTGGTTCGCCTAATAAAACCGCAAGCTGTTCAGTGGCATGGTCCGCTTTCTCTCTAATATGCTTCCAAATTTGACCATTAAGCATTTTAGCAGTCATGGTTTCAAATCCAATCATTTTCGATTGAAGAAGCGAATGCCATCCAAGTACTCCGACACCAAGTGCTCGATGATTAACAGCGAAATTACGAGCATGTTCCATAAATTTAACACCTTCTGTTTTGATAATAAATTCTGTCATTACAGCATCTAGGAAATAAACCAGAGTTTCAACAGCATCAGTATCTTTCCATTCATCCCAATGTAATAAATTTAAAGACGATAAATCGCAAACAAACGATTCATCTTTTGATGAAGGTAGAAAAATTTCGCTACAAAGATTACTTGCATTAATCCTCATGTTCTTATCTTTATAGATCTGTGGTTTATTATTGTTAGCATTATCAGTGAAAAATATATATGGATATCCAGTTTCAAAACGCTTTTGAATAATCCTACCCCAAAGCTTTCTCTTATCCTTATCACCGTCAATCATAGATTTCATCCAATCATCTGATACACACACGCCAATTGAAAGATTTTGAATTTCATCACCTTCGCCGCGAATTTTAAGAAATTCTTCAATATCTCCATGATCCACTGGGAGATAGGCTGCAAATGATCCGCGGCGCACGTTACCTTGTGAAATGTAGTTTGTCAATGATTCAAAAACAGTTAATTGATGATGCACGCCTGTTGCCTCGCCTCCTGTAGAAATGCTAGCGCCCCGCGGCCGCACGTCACCAAAATAACCTGAAGTACCGCCTCCTACCTTCGACATGACCCCTACTTCAGCCATCTTATAGAGAATAGAATCCATATCATCTTCTATATGCGAATTAAAACATGATATCGGCATTCCACGCTTACGTCCGAAATTTGACCAAATCGGTGAACTTAAGCTGAACCATCCTCTCGAGACGTAGTCTTCAAACTTATCAGCAAACCCTTTAACACCTAGATACTTCTCAGCAATTTTAGCGATATCACTAATACGCTGTTCGGCAGTCTCACCTTCTAAAAGATAGCCTCGCTCAAGAAACTTACGCGAATCTTTGTTAAGCCAATAATATTTTTCTGTTACCATAATTTTATTATAATTTATAAATTTGCAATTTCTAGCTTAGAATAAATCGTCTTCAGAAAAACTTTGCGACTTCTTTGAATAATTTACTGGTCTGGAATGAAAAAAATCTGTTAAGTTGTTGCCATGTAACTCCTCGTTGAACCAGTTCGAAGCTTTTAACAGCTCTTTATCAACTTCAAATGGTCTATGAAAGCCAATACCCTCTAACGACTCATTAATCCTGTTCTTAATAAACTCCTTAAGAAGAGGGGCATTTAGATTTTCTTCATTAATATCGTTTAACATCCAATCAACAATTTTTGCTTCAGCTTTAAATGCTTCGTGAGCTTCATGAAGAATCTTATCTTCAAGCTCTTTATCGAAGAGCTCAGGATACTCTTCTCTGATTGTATTGATAATCTTCGTACCAACAAGACCATGAATGTTCTCCTCATTGCGTGTATACTTTACTTGTTGATCGGTATCCTTGAGAACGTTCTTAAAACGTGCAAACCAATTGATAACGTAGAACTGACTGAAGAGTGATACGTTCTCAATAAGAAGAGTAAAGAGAGCAATAGCATAGAGATACTGCTTCTTAGAATCCTTAAAACAACGCTTTGTATATTTCTTAAGATACTTTACTCGGCCTTGAATCCAAGGAAGTTCTAAGTTCTTTTCAAAGATATCCTCTAAACCAAGCACGGAAAGAAGACGCTCGTAAGCATTGTTATGAATAACTTCTGTATTAGCCATAACATATCCAAGATCATAGATAGAGGGATGTGGGAGATTATCACCTAAACGTGCCCAGAATGTCTTAACTGATACTTCAATCTGACCAATAGCTGAAAGAACTCTAATTACAGCCTCTCTCTCCTGATCGGTTAAATTAACTTTAAATTGTTGAATATCGGACTTAAAGCTGAATTCCTTATCTGTCCAGAAGCCATTGTGCATTGCCTCCACGAATTCTTCTGTCCATTTATAGTTGTTTGGTTTGCGGCTAATTTGTTCGTCAAAGATCATAGTGCTTAATAGTCGAGTTTATTTATTAGGTTCTCACAGGCCATCTCTTATGTACGATGAAACTTTAGTGTAAAAATCTATACATATATTAGCCTAAATAACGGCTAAAGCAATTAGTTTTTTACAAATTTATAAAATAACTTAACTCGTTATAAATTAAATGCTTACAACCATTCCTGCATCAGAATTCCAAGCTTGAGAATTATACTTTGAGGTATAGCGCTGAACTTTCTTTTTTGGTTTATAATCTACAATACGATAAGGATTTTCAGTTGTATAATGCCACGAATAATCCCTGAGATGCTTAGTAACTTCTGACATTGTCTTGTATGGTGAGCATAAAGAAGCACCCCATGCCTTTCCCGTCCAGCGTTCAATGACGTATTGATGCATTAGTCTTTCTTTTTTGTGCTAATAAAACGGCCTGGCCGTGAAAAGGAATAATACAACATGGCAGAAGCAAACCAAGTTTCAATAGTATATGGAATATGAAAGTTAAACAACGTATTAATTGCGGCAATTAAAGCAATTGGACAAATAATAAACAAAAAGATAGCAAATACAATAAGACTAATACCGGAGATAAGTTTCATACTCCTATAATAATTTAATAATTAAATAAGGCAAGCAAGCATTTGTCTATTTAAGTGCGCCAGGAGAGACTTGAACTCTCGACTCCAAGCTTAAAAGGCTCGTACTCTGACCAACTGAGTTACTGGCGCGTTAAACATTAAAAGACTGACATTCTTTTAATGTTTTTAAAATTGTAAGATTGTTGAGTTGCTTCGTTATAATATCAATTTTAGCTCGTTGTACATTATATGCAATAGGATTCTTCGGATCGAGGTATAAATTATATTCTGTTAAAAAGAAATCGGGAAAATAATTATGCGTAGTACCATTAAGATCTGTCCACGGTATTGGTTGCGTTGGCCGTATCCACGCGATATTAAGTTCATCCAGTCTTTTTGCTAGCGCTTCTTCCCAAGATGAGTCGAGTAGCACTTCTGTACCGTCTTTGCATTTATATGTACGAGTGGATCTTACTAGTCGACGGTGTGTAGACTTAAGAGCTATAGCTCTTAATTTGTCCTTCGTTTCTTGTGTTTGTATACGGCCTTTAGTATTGTATTTTGCATTCTCATATTTTCCCTCAGCGTGTGCTTTTCTAACTCTCTCACTAGCACCTATTTTAATACTCTCGCTGTGCAATTTTTTATTTAAGTCAATATTTGGATTTTCTGAGCACCATCTCATGTGAATACTATTCAATACCTCTTTATCACAATACTTACATTTCATATAAGTATTTATTAATGAAGGCGAGTATAATACGATTATTGTTTAAATAAAATGGTACAACCGGAGGGACTTGAACCCCCATAAGCCGAGGTAGAAGCTCGGTACTTTATCCAGTTAAGTTACGGTTGCATAAATTTATAAAAAAGGCGGGTGTGATACGTCCCCGTTATTCAAACGAATATATTAGCTTAAGAAAAATTTTACAAGCTAATTTTTAAATTCTTTTAAAAAGATCTCCCAATCAGTAATATTATGCTTATTACGAATATAGAAGGTTGATGGAAGCTCTCTCGGAATTATAGGCTGCCGTACAAGCTTTAGTCCAGCCTCTTCAGGTGTACGTGATCCTTTCTTTGAATTGACTTCCTTGTGACAGAGAACGCAATTCGTCCAATCAGTCTTACCACCTCGGGTACGAGGAATGACATGATCGATATTGGCTTCAGATTTTGAAAGCTTCTTATTAGTATATTGACAGGTGCCGTTATCTCGAGTCCAGATATTACTATGGGTAAACTTCGGACGTTTCATTGGTACCTTATCATACTCACAGAGAACAATAACAGTAGGAATCTTAATGCTACCACGAGTTGTTTTAATATACGAGGCCTTTTCATCAAAAGGCAAATTAACCCAATCCGACCATTTGAGTGGTACCATCATATCATATCCTCGAATATCTAAAGCTGTTGCTGTATTCTGATACATCATGACAAAAGCATCAGCTGGAGATTTTGTATGAATGGCTTGCCAGTTTCTATTAAGAACTAGCACTGTCTCCTGTTTAAGGTACGACATATATGTATATTTAATTAATTGTAAAGAAAGATGGTACACCAGAAGGGATTCGAACCCCTGACATTCTGCGTGTAAGGCAGACGCTACTACCACTGAGCTACTGGTGCGTTATTATTTTTTTAATATATCAACAAAATGCATGATATGCAAGAAAAATAGAGTAAGATTAAATAATCATATGCCAATTAGATTAAAAGATTCTAGTACGTGGCTGGCTGATGTAATAACTTCGTTCATTGGATCGTGGACATTTATTATTGTACAATCCATTATACTAACAATTTGGATTTTAATCAATGTTCTTAATTTGACTCATTTTGATCCTTATCCATTTATTCTTATGAATCTTTTCCTGTCTTTTCAGGCAGCCTACGCTACCCCGCTCATCCTTATGTCTTCCAACAGACAAGCCGAGCGCGATAGATTACACATGCAACAAGAGCATGAAATTACAGAAGAAGATCACATTATAATAAAAGATCTTAAAAAGATTTTAGATGACCTACAGGAAGATGTTCTCTTAAGTAGACTATCACTTGAACAGCATAAGAGACTAGAGGCCGAACACGAAGAATTAAAAACGGGTATAACCGAAATAAAAGAATTACTTCTCAATAAGAAGAGAAAAATTTAAAAATGTCTAGTTGATTGGAGCGGGTAGAGAGAATTGAACTCTCGCATCAAGTTTGGTAAACTCGCAGGCTACCATTACATCATACCCGCATTTGGTACTCATGGTCGGGGTCGAACCGACACTCCTTACGGAACAGGATCCTAAATCCTGCGCGGCTGCCAGTTACGCCACATGAGCATTAAAATTGGCTGCCAAGGTAGGGATCGAACCTACGACCTAGAAGTTAACAGCTTCCCGCTACTACCGCTGAGCTACTTGGCATTTAAAATTTATGGTCGGGCACCTCGGTGCTGCCCCGAGTATTTCCTGGTCCCAAACCAGGCGGATTGCTGTCTTCCTCGTGCCCGTTAATATTATTTTATCTTTTTATTTATAAATGGCTACGGAGGAAGGGCTCGAACCTTCAACCGGCGGATCCAAATTCCGCTGCGCTACCAATTGCGCCACTCCGTATTAAGTCTTATATTTACAATTATTGAAATGAAACCGTGCCATAGTATTTTTAGCGCCTTCCTTTAAGCAATAAGGGCATTTAATTTTTTGTCGCTTAAGACCTCTATTACGCCGCCCGCCAAACGACGGTGACTCTTTGTTTCGCTGTAAAAGTGATTGGCGTATTTTTTCTTTATGCTCTTCAGTTTTATTACCTGATGCAGCTTTTCGTGCATGTTCACGCTGCAATTCAGGGTTTTTTCTAGCAAAATTATTTGCTATCATTTTTTTTCTCGTTTCGTCACTTGCTTTGCGATTAGTGGCTTTTAAACGTAAAATAGCCTTTGTTTCATCAGTATGTCGTTTATTTTGAAACGTTAAATTATTTTTTTCTTTTGATCCGTAACCGCCACCGGGCATTAAATTGTAAGTATCAGATCGTAGACAAAAATCAGCATCAACAATTTCTGCTTCTCTATAAAGCATCTCTTCTTTGGAGTCAAAATATTCTAATATTTCTTTTGTAAAGCACGCCTTACCATATTTGTTAATATCTCTTATAAGAGCTTTACCTGAGCCAAAATAATAATCGTTAATATCGCGGGACTGATGTACACCTATATAAAACTTATTATTAATGTTATTTGTAATTTTATACAAGTAATATATCATATAATAATATTTATGTAAAGGTAGCACATTAATCAATTAAAGACTGGAGAATAGCGGGATCGAACCGCTGACATTCTGCTTGCAAAGCAGACACTCTACCAACTGAGTTAATTCCCCGTAAAAATGGAGCGTCAGGTAGGATTTGCACCTACGGCTTTAGGGTTTTGCAGACCCTTCCTTTGGGCTTCTCAGGCACTGACGCATATTGGCGGATAGGGTAGGATTCGAACCCACGGTACCCTTCCGGGTACTTCTGATTTCAAGTCAGATGCAATAGACCAACTCTGCCACCTATCCGTAAAAATTTATTGACAATGATAATTGAGGTAACGTTGAGCGGCTTTAGCTGTTAAACCACCTTTACCTTTTAATGAACGTGCTTTAGAACATGTAAGCTTACCTTTAACCTGACGTTTAAGAATGCCTGGGTGACGTGGTTCATCGATACTTTTTTCTGTTACATATTCCTTAAAAGTCATAAAGTTATTTAATGGAGGAAGCTGAGGGATTCGAACCCTCGGAGGCGATAAAGCCTCGGTTGTTTAGTAAACAACTCTCTTAAACCGCTTGAGTAAGCTTCCATAAAATGGTGTCTCTTGAAGGTAACGCTCCTTCTCATCATCGTTCGTAGCGACGAGTCTAAAGTCTTTTAGAAGAGACATAAAATGGTCAGGAGGCTGGGATTTGCACCCAAACCGATTCTTTCACAGAGAATAATGCTACTATTACACCACAACCTGATAAAAATGGCGGAGTTAACGGGACTCGAACCCGCACTCACTCGCGTGACAGGCGAGTGCTTTAACCAATTAAGCTACAACTCCGTTCGTAGGACTAGATGGACTCGAACCATCAACCCTTTCGTTATCAACGAAATGCTCTGACCGGTTGAGCTATAGTCCTGTAGAAAATTGGTGGCAGGAGCGGGAATCGAACCCGCAATCTTTGCGTTATGAGCGCAACGACTTAACCGTTTGTCCATCCTGCGTCAAAAAAAAATGGTGGAACCGTCGAGACTCGAACTCGAAACCAATTCGTTAAAAGCGAACTGCTCTACCATTGAGCTACGATTCCGAGAATATGGGCAGAGAAGGACTCGAACCTTCGAACTCCGAAGAGAGGAGATTTACAGTCTCCGGCAATTGCCGCTATGCGATCTACCCTTAAAAAATGGTTTATGACGGTTTTGAACGTCTTTTATGGTAATGAAAATCTGCATGACAGTTTCTACAAAGAGGTATACACTTTTTAATTTCTTCCTGTAAGAGCTGCGTGTTATATCTATTAACAAAATAAGATATTTCATTTGCTTTCGTACTCGGATCTACATGATGTAAATCTAAACACCAAGGACGATCTTCATTACACTTTGTGCATTTAAGTGTAGCTTTATATTCAAGAAATTTATTTCTAAAATTAGCGTTCGATTTATACGCACTAGCAATATATTTTTTCTTATTTGCGTCGTAATGTTTTCTAGCGTACTTGTTTTTTGCACATTGCTTACAATAGGGAAAATAACCATGCTTTGTATTTTTATAATATGAATTAAGTGACTTTGTCTCTTTACATTGACTACAGGTTTTCATGTCTCCAAATATTTATTGTTTTGGAGGCTATTTTTATGGCACGGAGAGTAAGAATCGAACTTACCCAGTCGGATTTGGAGTCCAACTCGCCTATCCTTGGAACATTTCTCCGCATATAAAAATAAAAAATGGAGCCAGTGGAGGGACTCGAACCCCCGTTGTTTGTATACCGCTTTACAAAAGCGGTGCTGTCGCCGCTGAGCCACACTGGCATATTTTAATTTGACAATATGAGTAGTACGCCACGGCCGGTCAAATTAGCGACCGCGGCTCAACAACCAACTAGAAATTTCAAGGAACAAAAAACCCCATTAAGGGGCTTTCGAATATACTTATGATTATACATACTATCGTGCAATCTACAAGCTAAAAATAAATTTTTTTATTCGTGATGAAGTTGCGAAGTAGGTAGAGGACGATAGGAGCGAATAAGCTTTCTAACACCACTAATTGTTATTACCGAGCCCATAATAAAAACAATGAGGACGCATCCAAGGATTATCCTCATTTTAAGGATTTGAATAAAGTCCTGCTCTCGTTGTTGTTCTAATCTCATTTTAAGCAGCTACACTCCTCGAAAAGTTCTTCACACAGCTCCTACTACCAATAGGCTCATAATACATCTTTGTTTCCTTAAAGGATTGAGGAGACATAATTTGAATCTCAGCTCCTGTCTTGTGAGAAAAAACCATACGACCAAGTCTTGGCTTTACGACGTTATGCTTATGAGCACATGACGAGCAAAATACCGTATTAGGGAGTACTTCAAGTCGTTCAGGTTCAATAATATTTGTACAAGTTCTACAGTTCATATCACCAAAATTTATGAATAAAATGAATAGCGATATAAATGACACTAGTCCATAGTGCTAAGCTGAGTAAAAATGCCGTTAACCAGGATAGAAGAATTTGCCAGGATTTCATATTATTTCCTCTTCTTTCCTGCATCTGAGCGTTGAGCTCGAGACTTAACGCCGAACAACCGCCGACGTGCGGCGGTTTCCTTTTGCTCTTTTGCTGCAAAACTAGTCTTAGAAGTATTAGCTCCCCAGACTTTTACGATGTTGTTTTTTGTTGCCATAATTGTAATGAAATTGGTAGTGCGGGTGGGATTTGAACCCACAATGTTTCTAATGTAAGGGATTTTAAGTCCCTTGCGTTTCACCAATTTCGCCACCGCACCATATTTTCTAAATTGTCAATACCAGTTTAGATAGACTGGTTGATTATTGCAATCTAAAAATTCATTTTGTTTAAACTCTACACACTTATATGTGCCTATCTCCTCAAGAAAAAGTTTATCTCCTGATGTCATAGGATTTACATATCGCATACCATCTCTAGTAATTGGAGTTTTATGAACAATATGACCAAGTTCGCACGCTGCTTTGAGAAGAGTTTTTTCTTTACCAGTTCTTGATACTTTCTTTTGAGCACGTTCAATGACCCGGTGCATCTTCTTAAAAGATCTTTCTAGATCTTTAGCTTTAGTATCGATATCCTTAAGAATGTATTGTTTCATTTTAAAATGGTGCGACAGGTCAGAGTTGAACTGACTTCCTTCCCGTTATGAGCAGGCCGCTCGACCGTTGAGCTTCTATCGCGTTAAATTATTCTTATATATTACCGGAAAAGAAAATATGTTTCAAGCAGCAAAAGCACAACACCGAAAATAATTGAAGCCTTTATTACTGTAGGATGATTCCAGATATCTTGAAGAAAGATACGAATAGGATTAAGCTTAATCATTAAGGTAGCTGCTCCTCAGGAGGATTCAAAAGATCCTTAATCTCAGCGTTAATGCGCTTGATCTCATCGCCAAAAGCTTTAGCTGTAGACTTCTTACGTAACTTAGTTTCTTCGAGTTCTTGAACGAGTTGGTATACCTGGGCTTCTCTGGATGGTTTTGGGTTTGACATTACTGATGATTATACATATATTTTTGTGTAAAGCAAGCGATTTTTATAGTGGTACTCCTGCCCGGTTCTGCCCCGGGATCGCGCCCTCATCTAGGACTTCTGGTGTATAAGACCAGTGTTTTACTGTTAAACTACAGGAGCATTATGTATCTATAATAGATTCTGAACTCGAATCATCAAGCTTTTTTCTCTGAATATTTGTATAAAGCTGTTTTAATTTACTAATAAATTCTTTAAAATACTTTTGATAGGCTGGATTGGACTTATTACGATAGAGTGTATTAATGAATCCGTTATAGTCAGATAGAAATTGTGGTACAACAACTTCAGAAATCTTTGTAGAGTTAATGAGGTTTGCTATTGACTTGAGAAGAAGCATACGTCTGCTCTTCCAAAAGGTTCTTCCTGAACCTGATTTACTACGACGATAGAGTTCTTTTTGCTGAAGATCAATTTCGTGCAAGATTGCAGCTATCTGAACAGGGAACTCATTTTGTGCTGTATAATAATCTCTCTTACTACCTACCTTATTGCCAGCTGTTGCTTTGAGATAGGCTTCTGTTGGTTTTTTATAATTCTTAGCATGAAAAAGCTCATGCACTATCTTATTACGTTTTGTATTATTCGGTAGAGCACTATACTTTTGATAGTTTAATGAGATAGTATCTGTTTTTCTATCATAGTCAGCATCACCAAGACTCTCGTCAAAATTGACAGATACATATGCTTTACTTTCTTTACGTTTTACCTCATCATAGTACTTTATTGACCCCAAGATCATTGTACCGTCTTGCTGTAATCTCTTTGCATACAATTCCTTAGGATCATTATTTCCTATCACTGTAGGATTAAAGAACTTTAAGTATGTATTATATACAAGACTAACCTGTCTCTCTTCTTCATCTGAGAGAGTACTCTCTACTATAAAGGATTTAAAGGGAAGCATTAAAGATACTTATCGACCCTGCTTTATCTTTCTATCTAACGCCTTTTGCTTGCGCTTACGCTTTTGACCTGATGACTCAAAATATCGGTGATTACGTACTTCCTCTAAAACACTATCAGAATCTATTTTAGTTTTAAGACGTCTTAAAACACGATCAATATCTTCACCTTTTCTTACTTCTACCGAATGCATATTCTATTGCTGATGTAAAGCTAAATCAACAAGCCTATCATACTGATCCTCTTCTATCTCATGATGCTTACCCTCGTCCTTGTATACTACAAAGTAATCATAATAATAACGATCACCATCACTATACCTATCATCCCATACAACATAGACTCTACCGTTGTTAATACCTACATGTGCTCTAGCTTGATTTCCAATTGAAACATATTGCTCAACCCAACTTTTATCTTGTAACTGTTTTTGTAATTCTTTATGTTCAGCTTCTGGTTCATGTACTTTAGCTGAAGAAGGCATTTGTTCACGGAAATCTGAATCTGATTCCTGATAAATTCTTGTGTACGCTTCGGCAATAAGCTGTTCGTCGTTCATATGTCGAATTATTTATTAAAAATCATCGTTGTTTTCTATAATAGCGGTCTCTGCTTTTAGTTTTTCAAGATGAGCTACAATTTCTTGGGTTACAAGCTCTTTTGCTTCTTCCTCCATCCATCCATAATGACAAATAGCTTCATTACTCTTTCGTTCTTCAATAAGATAACAGAGTTCACTGAGCTCAGAGAAAATAGCTTTGACTCTCTGATTATGTCCACGAACAAAATCTGCACGAGATAGCTCATGATTAATGATTCTATTCTGTACATACCAGTTATAGATATGCTTATTGAATTCCTCTGTTAGTTCGATTTCTTCTAAGGAATATTCGTTATTCATTTTCAGGTAATTTCCAAATAATATATCCAGCTCTCTCATCGTATTCAAGAGAAAGCTTCATAAATTTACTATATAGACTCCAGGCAGGCCCTGCAATAAGCTTACGAGTTATTTCACTCCAATCAGTACGGCAGACGATCTTCCAACAAATATTACCGAGATGGTAAAATAGTAAAGCTAAAAATTTATTCATGTAGATATATAATCTACTTTTTTTGTTTACCGAGCTTCTTTACAAAGAAGTTAATCTTTGCCTGTTCCATAGTCTTCTCGACAACAATCCAGCGAAGTGGTTTTCCTTCGTGCTCGTTTTGCTCATTAAAAATAGCTCTACGAATAATTGATTCACGTTCATCGTAAGTAGGCTCATACTTAAAGACAATAGTCCTAGTATACTTTGTTTCGTTCTTAGGTTTTGATTTTGCTTTTAATGGTAATTTAGCCATTTCTATATACTATAGGAATTATATTTTTTTACAAGCTTAAAAAGTGCTCCAGGTGCTCAACCAGAAACTAAATTAAACTTTATTTAACCTCGATACTAATATTGTGTACCTCCGGTTTCACTGTCGGGACCTTAACTCGTAGTAACCCGTCGGTGTATGTTGATGAGATGTTTTTAACATCCGTATTGTCATTAAGAGAGAAGGACAATTGTCCCTTTCTACGGCTAATGCCTTTACGATGGAAGACTACTGTCTCATCATATTCAACTTCTTCCTTATCAACAGCGATCACGAGCTTACCCTCCTTGACCGATACGTTGATATTATCCTTTCCTACACCAGCCAATGCTACTTCGATGTAGTAGGTGATTGGGTTGCCGTCTGGATCGGTTTCTGATACAATGTTATAAGGATAGACTGCATTTGGAATATCAAATGCTTTATCGAAGTCCTTAATGACATCGGTTAGCCACTTATCGTTAAACAGCGCAGGGAGGTGACTGAATCCCGTCGCTGTAGCAGGAATGATCCTGCCAATCGTGTATGGTGTTATTGTGTTTGTCATATGTTTTCTCCTTTGTTAAGCGAGTTAATATGTTCACTCTAGTCTCGGTTGAGCACCTGAGCAATATTATTTATATAGGCTATTCTAAAAAATAGCAATTATTTTTTATACCGATAATAAAAGTAAAGTGTTATAAGATATCAAACAATACCAAAACAATAATTTACAAATAACCAGAGCTGAAATCCTTTACCTAAGAGATAAAACATTGCAAACACATACCCTGCTAAAACAAGATAAATCATCGCAGCAGAAAAATCTTTAGCAGATTTTGTTTTAAAGAGTTTATAGAGCTGAGGGAACCAACTTACTGCCCAACATATAGACATGAGAAACCCGCTTATTTCAATGGCATCTCTCGTAATCTGCACGTAAATATTTAAGCATGCTGACAGAATATATATTCGAACTTGTGGAGAATGAAACGCCTAAGCTTCTTAATGTTGTAGCTACAACAAAGGAAGAAGCTGAAAAGAAGCTTAAAGCTCGTTACGGAGAACAAGTAGATTTAAAGTTATTAGATCTTAGAAGACTTATCTACTAAATTTATAGCAACATCGTGGAAATTAATTTGCTTTAGTAGACCATTTACTATTCGTATTTGTAACTTCACTCTTTCTTCTAAGCTGTATGACTTGACAGGTGTCTCAACCGTTACACTAGGGATATCACGTTTCCTTAATGCTCTTTCAAGTGTCCCTGCTGTTGGTAGATGGCCACGCACTATAACACCTTTATCAGTCTTATCTCCTATTGCCGACTTTGCCAATGGTACATCCAATTCAGCTAAAACAGCTTGAACTTTGTCCTTCATACCTGGAGAGCAATAAGCATATACTTCATCAGTTGTATCATCTTCATGAAGTGCTATAACCAATCTTGGCTGAACTTCTTCAATTTTAGCTAGAATTTCATCTTCTATTGGTAAAGAATCCTTTTTATCAAAATGTCTATTAGGATCAACTCCATCCAATCTTCTCTTACCTGTTGGATTAACATCAGCAATTACAACAATGTTCTCTTTTCCTTTATACCTTTTAGCTGCTATATTACCAGCTGGTTCATCACCGTGAATACCGCCAATCAAAACAACAGGTCCTTCTGTTGTCGCTAGAATAGATTCTACTAGAATATCAAACTTCACAGAATTATTTAAGTTAATTACACCTTTATCTTTTCTCTATAAGGCTTAAAATGTTCTTTAAATCCCTTAACTATAGCGTCATAGTTCTTTAGCTCTTTTGTATTGAGCTTTTTATTAGCTTTGAGAGAATTAAAGCCTGTAGTAAGATATGCTTGAAGCTCATCGTTAAAAACAGCTTTTGTATATCCTAGTTCATAAAGAACATCTTCTGCCTTTTTACGAACTGATTTATTAAGCTTTTTAAGAATATCGTTTGCTTTCTTTTTATATTCTTTATCTAAAAAGTATAGAGCGTGACAACATTCATGTTCAATTGTATTAGTGTCGTTATTTGATCCAATGAGATAGTAGTTACGACTTTCAATTTTACCTACAATCTTATCATGAATATCGGTTATAATACTATCGTAAATATTAAAGTCCTCTACCTCATTATCATATAGATCTGAAATAACAGGACCAGGTATATTAAACCCACCCCAATCTATAGGATAGGTAAAAGAGCCTTCATTACCTTTTGAATAGATAGCCATGAGCTCTACTAAGGTAAAGCGCTTACCGCGGATTTGTTTAAAAGGAGATTCGTAGAATTCTTGTACCCTGCAAAACGTCATAGCAAGATCATACATATCCTCTATCTGACAAAGATAAATTCCTGGGTATAGATTTTTAAGAGAATATTTGATCTTCATTTTATATTTATTGGCATCCTCGACGGGATTCGAACCCGTGCTAAGCCCGTGAAAGGGGCTGGTGCTAACCGCTACACTACGAGGACCAAAAAAAGACCGGGCGTGAGATAGCTTGCATGTGCAGAGGCCCGCCCGGTTTACTTTATTTACTTATGCTTCAAGATTCGCTGGTTCAACATTACGGAATGGATCCGGTGCTACTGCAGCAAAATCAGGTCCTTTAAAGAACATCTCTGAAGCAAGACGATTGAGCTCCATACGGAATGCAATATTCTCATCAGATTGAATATGATGGGTTGCAACATTGGTTAGGTTATTGAACAGGTCATACGCATTAACGTTTGAGTTAGCGGTTGACTGCCAACGGGTACCTTTCTTCGCTGTATCAATTCCAAGAGTCTTATAACGACCCTTGATCTCGTTATCGTTAAACATTGTTACAGCAAGCTCCTTATCTAAATCCATAACAAGCTTACGAGCGTTATAGTACTCACGGAGAGAGGCGTTATTGTTACGAAGACGATTAGCGCTAGCTGAAACTTCCTGACGGAGAGCATCTCCAGTCAAGAACTTACGAACTTGCGTATCGAAGGTACGCTGACTGAAGTCTGCGCTATCAATAAAGCGCTGAGCCATACGATGAACAGCAGTCATTCCGTTAGAGCAGACCAAGCGAAGGAGATAGGGGAAGAACTGCGACTTATTCATCGAGAAGTTCATACCAAAACCACCCTTCCACATATCCTTACCATCACCGAAGACATCGATATCAGAATCAGGGTTCTTAAAATTAATGTTGATACAAATATTTGTAGGATCGAAATCAAAATTTCGAAGCTCAAGATTGGTATCATTATCGCGCAGATAAGCCTCTGTATAACGGAGACCGGCAGTAAGGTCAATTGCCTTCTCCTCCTTAATCGGACGATCGAAGATATTAACAATCTCGTTGTTGCTACTGTCCTGAATAGCTGTAACACGCTTATTCTGACGGATGTTAGTGAGTGCATTATGGAGCGGGGCCCACTGAGCGTTATCATCTTTAATCTCGTTAACGAGCTTATCCTTAACACCAAGAACACCAAGCAGACTGCTCAATGACTTAGTACCAAGGCGATTATTATTATAAGAGAACGTATTACCGCTCTTCTCAATGTTTTCAATATCCAGAGGGACAAGGCTGTAGCCCTGAAGTGTCTGGCGGATTTCTGCGCTTTTAGCGACGAACTGATCTAGTGTTGTTGTACTCATGACCCCTTTATAATAAAGGCACCTGAGAAGGAATTCCAGAATTATTTTTAAATTCCCGGAAATAGTTTCTAATTTACTTAATAACCAGGTAGTTCCGGAAGATTACAAATTTGTTGAAATTTATCTCTTACAAGGTTGAACCCTTGCATGATGGTATTTTTATCACTTGTAGCTTTTTCTTCTGAAGCTTTATCCCGCTTTGAGCTTGAAAGATTTACATCAGTTTTTGCTTTATAGATATCAAAAAATTTTGTAAGATATTCTGTTTCATTTTGATATTTGGAGAGAGTTCCTTTTCCAAACATATCATTATTATAGAAACTTCTAGCAAGTCCCTTAATGCCCTTAATCAGTATTTCAATATCAACATCTTTTGGCTCTTTAGCAATGACACCTGGGTTTTGTATAAGAAGAGGGTCTGGTGTAGCGTTCTTAACTCCGTTTATTTCCGCTTCATGCTTAAAGATATCTAAAATAAACGAACGAATGCTTGCTGATGCCGTCTTTACTTCAACGTTTGCACCTCTTGTAGAGCGGAAAGGAGAGCGAACATTATCTTTTAATTTATATTGAGCGCCTGCATGCTGGATACTCATATCAAGAGTATCACCTAATACGCTAAACATATTCCCGTATAGAAGTCCCTTTAAACCATGCTGTGGTGTTGTTCTCCACCTACCCCACTCTGCTGTGTCAGATGGATGAATAATAAGATCAACCTGAACGTAATCGTCACCGCTTACATGAAAAATTGGATGGCCTGAATTACCCTCAGAAACATCTCTTGGCTTGACGTCTTTAATAAATTGATCAAACAGTCCCCACCAATAGGTCTGTGCTGCTGAAGGTGTTTTATGTGCTTCGTTTTTTGGAACAATGATTTGAAGATCTAAATCACCGTACGTCTTGTTTTCCTTGTCGTATTCATAATGTGCAGTACTACCAAGAGGAGACCCCATTTTAATCATTGGAATGCCATGTTTATTAGCATATAAATTAAATTGATCTATAAACTGTTTAACTTTTGGTAATACCATTCGTATAACTGAAGGGGTTATAACTGTATTTTGTGTTAAAGGAGAATCGTATCCGCCTTCATTTATCTGAGCATAAAATTTACTGAACGTTAACGGCATAAAAAATATTTATGCTATTTTCTAAAAAAAGAAACCCCTATTACCTGATCAGGGCAATAGGGGTGAGTTCGAACTCTGTTTTTCTATTTCTTTATCTCTCTGCATTTTAGGGAGAGCGACTCCTTTCCGGACTTGAGACCGGCAACTGGTAGCATTACTAAAGAAATTTGTGGTATTTGAAAAGCTTTTGTTCCGGAATTTGTTCTTTCCTCAACGGGACTCGGCATGGAGCCAAGTTTACCGTCCAGTCTGTGTTTACTAAAGCAAAGGATCAAAGCTGTATGTAAGTTTTTGGCTCCCCTTATGAAAATACGTCTACTAACATACCAACAGACAACTCAACGTATCTCTCCCACGGATTATACCTACAACGCGGGAACTTAATTTATATGACTAGAAAACCTCATTCGTTTTCACGGAGATTTATCTTACAGGCTACACGTTCACTCGGCCGAATGCTTCGCTATCACCTATCGCGGGAGTCCTTTTGCATATCAGACTTGCGCCTAGTCAAATTTTTAAAATGTACTATCAAAGATCAATTCTTATTCTTTTAATATAGTGACTGAATAAGGAAGTGGCAACTAGAAAATTTGTAAGTCTTTTTGTCCTGATAACTTGAAGCGTCCCTCATTATGTATCAGTTTTGTTATGACTTACGACGAACCGGTTCCATACATACAGCCTTTCGAACAGCTGTAGAGAGGGTTTTACCGATTTCTGTGAATTTATTTATATTTATTAAAATGAATATCCAAGAGTTGTTTCGAGACCATTACCCTGATAATTCTGACCAAAGGCAGTAATGTATCTTGCTCCAAGCTCTACGTTCTTTGAAATTTTATAGGTTATACCAAACTTAAAGGTATTAACGAACGTATCACCGTACTGTGAGTTAAGAGCGCTACCTGGATCATAACGTAGGAACGTGCTCCATCTTTCACTAAGCTTACGCTCAAGCTTAGCCTGCGCTAGCCAATATCCAACGTTAGGTGATGTTGGATCAGTATAGCTATAACCATCACCTAGACCACCACGAAGACTGAACTCCCAATCCTTACCAAGAGCCCATGTATATCGAAGCTTAAGCTCTGTATAACCATCGGTTTGTTGATCAGGTCCTGTTATACGTGAAGCACCGGTTTCAGCTTCTAGATCCCAACCATTCTTAAAGTTAGCACCCATAGAGAGTTGCTCGGTATTGTTCCACTGGTACGGTCCCCATTGACCATCTGTTTTTGTACGCTGATACATACCTGTCCAGTGAGGCTCGATATTATATTCAATTGGTTCATTCGTACTGATGAGTACTACTTTGTTCGTGTCACCAGCGTAAGCAGCGACCGTGGTTAGCGTTGCGACGATTAGTACAATGTATTTGTTTTTCATATTTGTGTACGTGGGTTGAATTACTTGATAAATGTAAAGGCAGCTGCGGTTGAAAGCAAAAGCAATACCCAAACACAAAGTGTTGAATAATATGTCCAAAGACTTGTCCCAAAATAGCGTTTACCAATAAGAACACATTCATGAAGCGGGGAGATAAGGTATCCGGCGTAATCCAGAGCAAAGAACCAGAGAAGATATTCTTTACCAAAGATCGTCGACATAAGGACGGTTAGTGCAGCGAACTTTCCATCAGATCCCATACTATACGAGGCGATAAATGTAATAATACTAATTACAATAAAACCAACAGATGTGTGCATTGATACACCAAGATTCTTTACAGACGATTCAATCCAATCATGATGCTCTTGCATATAATCAGATAAGAAGAAGACAATACCAATTATCCAAATTGTATTCCAGTTAATATAGCTATTAAGTTTTTTGAGATTAAAATTCTTTGTTAGAATCAGATAATAAGCCATTAGCGTACCAAATACCGTAAACACAGCCAATGGACCTTCACCACCTAGAAGAATGTACCCAACGATAGCTAGAAGAAACGGTACAACGTTCTTAATAAATCCAAGAACATTAAATTTAGGTCTTTCGGTAATCTCTACTTCCTCTTCTTTAACATTAAACCAAATATAATAACCAATAAAGAGAGCAGAAACAGCAATTAACGGCCAGATCATTCCTAACCAAGCTGTATAACCGATAGAGAAAGCAGCCATCGGTAAAATAACAGGCTTCTCTAACGGTGACCACATATAGAAATGATGGGTAGTTAAGAAATCAACAATTCCTAGCTTTTTTCGACTTTCTGAATTCTCAGATTCATGATTAGTACAGTTACAATTTGATGTAGCTGTATCAAGAATTCCTGCTGATACTGTTGCTCTTCCTTCAATAGGAAGGATACCTGATACAAACGAAAGTAGAGATATAACTACTCGATTACTCTTAAACTTTGACTTTAGATATCCGTAAATATCCTGGAAGATGCCATGCTCTTTAATAGTTCCAGATACAATCATGATCGCAATGAGCACGAATAGATATATCTCGTCTTCTAGATATGACCAATTCATTATTATAATATAATATAAATGTTGATAAATTCAATAAAAAAAACTACAACTAGAGCGAATTCAATCTTTCGGAGGATTACTAGTACCTCGTTCTAAACAGGAATTCTACCTGCTCTCTAATTGTAGTAAATTGGTGGAGGCGAGGGGACACTTAATCTCTAGCTTTCGCTAAAGCGTGGACTATATCTTCACCCTCGCGGGTGTTGGATGCTCAAGCCGGTACTCCGGTAGTCTCTGCACCTTCCTATTTCTAGGCTCGGCTCAGTATTGCCATGTTGCTTTCGCAATTTAGGTTCCACTGAATTCTTCCAATTTATACATTATCTATTGCTAGATAAGTCGACCTGCTTGTTGATCGAACCCCTGTGTTTATACTGTTACGTTAATATCTCTACACGCTTAGATAAGTTTAGCATTTGATTGACTACAGGCTGCTATGGCTTACCGACCTATCTTTTTTAGTCTGCCTATTATAGTGAAGAGTCTACAACCACCCCCTGTACTATGTTTTCTAAGTATCACAGGTACTACTTTAACCTATTATTATTTCCAAAAGCTTAATAGGATCTGCTTCTGGTTCCTTAGGCTGCGATAGCGAGGGGAGCCATTTCGTCACAGAGACAAAACTCTGTAATTGTGTTGGCTGCCTTCTTTACCTTGGCAAGGATTGCGGAGACCTTAGTCTTTGCATTTATGTTTTAATCAGCTTTTATAGTGGCCAACTGATTAACCACTGCGTGCAATACTAATTTCGAGTATAAGTCGAAGCCAGTACGCCCCCAAAATTATTTATCAAAGAACAAAAATTATTTAGTACATGTTTCTAAGCACCCACATTTGAGCACTACTTAAAGCTTTAGACCATGTTCCAAGAATCTTTGAAATATTCTGCCAAACTGTAGACCAGTATCTAAAAGTGATCTTATTAAGAATCTTCTTAGTCTTAGTCCAAGGATGATTTTCATGAGCCTTGAGTCGATCTTGCCAAGCTTTTTCATTAGCTGCATTTACTTCAGCTGTTGTTATAATCTCTCCCTTTACAAGTTCTAAAGACTTAAGCTTGCCTTTTACAAATACAGCATCAAATTCAATGTCCCAGGTATTACCCTCGTCGTCATCACTATAATCGTAGAAGTTAATAGTGTTTGTAATCTCTTCTTTAACTGAGGTACGACTTGACTCTACAAACTCATAAGGCCAGCAAAATTTGCCCTGCTTCTTAATCTTCTTTTCTTCAGCTTCAGACATTGTACGAACATGTTCTCCCTCTACTTTTTCAGTATAGAGATAACCATTCTTCTTAATATAATAAGCAGTCATTGTATTATCTAAAGACTTTGTTTGAAAGTCAGCTTTTGTCCAATCCTTGTTAGGAAAGGCCTTTTTAATTGCTTTAATCAGAGGAAGCTTACGTTCACAAAATACATAATCAAACATTCCCATTTTTTATACCTCCAAATTTACTTTTCATATTTTTATATAATAGTATATATTAAACTAAAGTCAAGGTTTGAATTGGTTTATGACTAGGTTTCATTTCTTCATTAGTTGTATAATTAATGTTTATTGCTACTCTTCTAGACACTGTTGTTGGTGTACTACCACTATGATAGAGATGACCATCGAAAATTATCATTCTATTTGCCTTAGGTGTAACTGTTTGTCTAATAGTTAGATTAGGGAGTGTATCATCATCGATGATTATATTACCGCCAAAAGCTGTAAGCGAGGGACTAAAGCGCTCGTTATAGATAACCGTATCACCGTCTGAATCATTTAGATAAATTAAAGCGGTTCGATGTGGTTGATTTAAATCAATATGTGTACCGAAATCATAGTTCTTATCAGCTGGTGTATTTAAAATACAACGAATACGTAAAATTGATTTAATATTTTCCCCTGCATATCCAAGAGCATATCTTACTGATGCTTCTATTATACCATGAGGATCAAAGACAAGCGTGCCATTATTCATAACAACACGTACAAAACTACATAAGAATGGATTTGTTAATATACGTCTATCATCAGCTACTCGTCCATAGTTCCAAGGAAAATCAATTTGCATGATTTCATCATGTAGTCGCTTAAAATCATATGCAGGTAAAATACTATCAAGAACTTTTATCATATCTTATATTATAGATTTTTAATAACAGGAATCAAGCTAAACTCTGTAAGAGTTTATTAACAATAATATTAAATGATTCTACCGTTACATCTTCTCCATCAATTTTTTTCTTGGCAGCTAATAGTTTTTTGGTAAGATCACGCTCTATGTCACTAACAGAACTATAACTATCTGTACGCATTTCTATTGGCTCACCACCGGCTGCTTTCCATGCTTTAATATATTTTGGAAAATCATCAATAAGAACATTAGGCTTACCTGTTTCTTTATTAAAAGCTACCTTGGTTTTATCGGTAATAAATCGCATTTCTTCAGGAGGTGGATTAAGATGTTTTTTAATCCATTCTCTTTTACCAGCTTCAGAAGCTGCACGGTCAATACCAGCAGGGCAGGAACAAATACTATAGCTACCTGCGATGTTTATTACCGTTTTTATTATAGCATGGGTTAGTTCACCATTCTCACCAAATGGAGGAAGATTAGCGAAGAAATTTTTAACTCCACCATGTTTTTTAAAGAATGCTGGTGCTGCTACTTCCCTATCTCTCCAAATTTGTCGAGTAGATTCTTTTTCATGATCTAATAGCTCTTTATAAGGCTTTCCTTCTGTACCTAATGAGACTGTATCAAAAAGGTTAGCAAGTAACCCATCCATGTCGAGATAAACTTTCATTACTCTCTATCCTTTCTATGTGCTCTCTTCCACCACTTGCACCATCCATTAGGTTTAATATCACCTGCTACTGCCGAACATTTATTTGGTGGTCTCCACATCGTACATACATCACATCGTTGACCTTTAACAGTATGAGCTACATACCCTGCTTCAGCCTTAGAGTGTTTCGCTTTAGCTTCTGCTAAAAATTCCTGTATTAACTTATTAAAGATCATTATTAAGGTTTATTTGCAAGTATAACAGTAAAACGAAAGAGAAAATATCCTTTGAAGTGTCTGTTTATAAATTCTTTCTTTGCGCTAACTACAAGTTTTGACTCTTGATCAACAATACGCTTTATTTTATCTTCTAAATTGGTTTGCGCTTGTTCTGTTGTTGCAAAATAACCGCTCCATTTAATAGTATTACGATCGATCGTCGGAGCTGAAGCATGCGGTGGATAGTGGTCGACGAGTGACATGATGTAAAATATTTAATCCTCTTTATGACCAAAAGAAGTGACGATATCTAACAAGTTGAGATAAAACTTCAGTATCCTTATCTTGAATAAGTTGCTCAAGACGATTTACCTCGCCGTACAGTTCTTCAAATGATTCCTTCCGTTCAACCATCTTAAGCATTTTAACCCTACCTTTTTCATCCGTTTCACACGGTATAAACATTTCGTTAAGTGGACGTAGTGGTGGGTAGGCATTATCCATATCTTTCTCTAGTTGTACACGTTTAATGGTAATATAATCGTAAGCAGATTCTAACCATTTGGCAAATGCTACAGCGTGCTCTCCTGTACCCTCCCAATCTGTATGACCGTGAAGATATTCATTTTCATAAAAACCTTTAATAAATTCAAAATTTACAATCTCAATGAGATGCGACACATCAGACCAAATACGAGGTATGACCTTACGATAGCGTTTGTTCTGTGGAACAAAGATTGGACGAATCTTATCATAATAATAAAGATCAGCCCAGCGAGGTACAAATGGAATCAACTGCCAAAGCTTTCTTGTACCAAACTTTTCATATAAAAAGTTATTAAATTTGTAACGAAAAGATTTTTTATATTCTTCGTAGTCAAAATTATCACAGCGAAGCTTGTGGTTACGCGCTTCAAATTTTTCTGATGTCATGCTATTATTATAACAGCTTAATATTTTTTTACAAGCTTTCCTTTCATCTTTACAAAGCCTTCGACTTTGCCTGTAGATTTAGGAAAATTTTCCTTGTATTTTTTTTGATCAGTTACGCGTGATTTTGAGCCTTTTCCTGCCATATATTTTAGTGTTTGGTTATTGTTGCTTCGATCTTATTTACACACCAGCGTGCGTAGGATCCACGCTCGTTATTCTTTTTTAGCTTACCTTCAGTTGTAAGTTCACGCAAAAGGTAGCCAGCGCGCGAGGCATCTACATTTAGGAGAGAGCAAATATCTGAAACTCCAAACTTACCATTAATTTTAAGAATTTCTTCTTTATCTTTTTCCTTTCTCTCCGTTTTCTTATTCTTTTTCGGCTCAGCATTCTCAACGTTAGCAGAGACAGCGGTAAAGTCATAACCACGACTCGTAAACGAACATGTATAATCAATACCAGGACCAAAACGGTTCTTCGAGAAATAAATTCGACGAAGATCAGGTGTCTCTCCCAATTCAACGAACATATTCACATCAACAGCGTAGGTAAGATGATTTGTACCACGCATTACACCGCCTTTGGTTAAGTGACAAATAATAACTACCGAACATTCCGTTTCCTTTGCACGTTGAATAAGCTTTTCAATAGCTTCCTTCTCCTCGAGATTACCTTTATCCATTGCCTGAAACGAATCAATAACGATTACATCCATATCTTCCATAAACGAAAGAACTTTGCTAAACTTAGTTTCATTACATACACCTACATCTTCAATACCAAGTCGACGGCAACTGAAAGCAACTTGATGAATAGATTCTTCAGCGCTAATGTAGCCGACAGAACGACCTGTTTTAGTCATTCCATTAAGAATCTGAAGAACCATCGTAGACTTACCAACACCTGCTTTCGAGGAAAGAGTAATACAAGAACCTGGAAGAATTCCTCCACCAAACATCTCATCGATTTCAGGGATATTCGACTTTACACGACGAAAGTAGATATCAGGAATCTGAACATCCTTAGCAGCTGTGAACGAAGTGGGTATAATATGATTAAGTTTCATGCTATTATTATGGTTGGTTTTTGTAAAATCGGCAATAGGAAAAGGGAATTTTATTTCAATTTCTTAAACTTTACCTCTGCCATTTTAAGATCTGTAAAAGTCCACCCGGCTGTGCCCCATTGAGAGGTTGAAGGATAAGCCTCTCCTGGAGGGATTTTCTGGCCACCGAGCTCATAACCGTTATGACGATTAATTTTTACGACTTCAAAAGAAACACCTTCTTGTCCCTTTTTTGTTTGTTTGTATATAGCGTTATTACCTATACGCTTTACTTGAGTATAGGTAAATCCCTTTTTATCGAACTGCTTAGGTAGTGTCTTCATGATTCTTTAATAATAGAAGCTCCATTTAGGAAATACAAGCTTATTTCCCGTTTATTTCTAGAGCACGTTTTAGAAAATCACTACCAAGAGCTATTGTTACACCGATTACCCCAAGCTCTTTTCGAACATCAGCTAGGCTCTTACCTTGTTTGAGAAGAGTGAGAGCATCTCGACAGATGTAGTGTTTGAGAAACTCTTCCTTTGAACCTGCCCTCTTAGCCTTTTCCTCAAGATACTCACTATTTGTAGGGCGCTCCTTGCCTGTAACAATACAAGTAAGAATATTCGAGTCCTTTGCAATCGCTTTCTTAAAGCGTTTATTGATTTCTTCAGCGTTTAACATTCTTTTATAATAAAAAATTGTGTATTAAAATGCAATAATAAAGTTGAAAATAAAAGGACCGACCACTAAATCATAGCAGTCGGTCCTCTTCATTATCTTAAGCAACGTTAAGTTCGTTGTTCCTAATAGCACGTGTAATATCACGTGCATCAACGCGCTGGACGGAACGCTTAAATTGATTGGTGCGGTTAAGCACCTTAGCACGCTTTACTGTAAAGCTGCCATCACGGTTACGTACCATCTTAACGAAGAACGTCTTAGGACGTAGATTCTTGTTTGAATAATCGATCATTTTTATTTCACCTCCTTTTTGTTTTTTCAATAGTGGTCTCTATTTTTTAATAATCCACTATTAATTTTTAAAACTCTCAGGAATATTAATTTCCTCAGGAACAGGAAGCATATAACTATCGGTCTTTGCCTTCCTGCTTGTGGCTCTGCGTTTGTAGCCGATAAGATAATGCTTACCGTTTTGCATGCTTTTAATAATTGGAATAAGACGACCTTGTTTAACCAACTTCATAATATTATCTGGATTCATCTTGCTCATATGTTTCAATTAGTAGCTTCTTTAATTTGATATATCAACTATTTTTTGGATAATTTTTTAAATTTGTTAAAACATCGTTAATTGTATGGTAGTTTGTTCTGTTAAACCGAATAACTGTCCAGCCAAGCTCCTCTAACTCTCGCGTTCTTTTTCTATCATTTTCTTGTACGTTTTTCATTAAATGTACTTTACCATCATATTCAAATGTATTTGCACTCCATCACCGTGTGTATCCAGGTAAGTCACCATTTTCGGCAATCTTAATCCCTTCATATGGAGCAACAACACGACGATAGAACTCGATCTTACAACATTCAAGAGAACCAACGATCTCGTTGAGAGTATTATAACAAAGCTTATGATCATCGATGTACTGCTGACAGATCTTAGTTATAAGATAGTTAAGATCACCAGCGTTTTCAATATTTGGAACAGCCTTCAGAGCTTTTTCAAATTTTGTTCTTTCTTGTTTTTTGATATATGGCATGTTTTTATAGTAGAAATATTTTTTTAAAAAATCAAGCTTGAAATTCATTTTCTACCTACATAATATAAAACCAATGAAACATGCCAAGGTAAAGAAAGTCAAAAAACTTCCTAAACAGAAAGCGAAGCCTGTTATTAAAAAAGCTAAACCTGTTATTAAGAAAACTACCCCCGTTGATAGCAATGGTGGTGTTAAGAGCAGGTTGATGTCCTGTATTGTAACGGGTATTGAGCGTCGTGTTTCAAAAGCAGGTATAACAAAAGGAATTAAAAAGTTTGGCGATCTTGCTACATTTATTGAAAATTATGTTGGAAATGAAGCAAAGCGTCTTCTTCGTCAGCGTGTCTCGCCGGAAGAGGTACAGAAGCAGCTTCGACCAGAAGGACTTAAACCGTTTTCTATTGATCATCAAGCTCTTGCAAGACTTAAGCTGCTTAAAAAGCCTCGTAACAAGAAACTAACAATTGAAGAGGTTCAGCAAATTTCAGTTAAGTGGATTCCAAAGGAACCACGTACCTACCCTACACAGGAAGCGTACATTATTGATAATACAAAGAATGGTTCTTGTATTGCTCCGCAATTATATCTCGATTCAGATCGATGCTGCGATCATTGCAAATATGTTAAGCACTGTCTATCAACAGCTAAACATTTTTCAAAGAAGTACAAAGCAGCTTAGTACCCATCATAGGTCTTTGTATATTTTACACGGCGTAGATAATTATCTTCCCCTTGAATAACTGGTATAGGTGTTTTTTTCTCGTACCGAATTGTAAACACAATAATAATATCGCCTATCTCCATAAGAAAAGCTAAGAAAAAGCAGACAAGTGCAGTAATATCAGCGTGAGTAAGTGCTGTAAAGGATACTTTAATAATATTATCTGTGCCAAGAATTTTTACAGGTGTGAATTTTGTATTAAGTGTAGAGGCGATAGAAGAAATAAGACTATTCGCATCAATAACAGCTGATTCAAGTTCTTTAAAACTATTTGTTTCGTTAATATTCTTTTTGCATGTGATAATTTTATCACCGAGTAGTTTATTTGATTTTTCAAGTGATTGAAGCTGCTCAATTACCTGCTGATCCACAGCATCATCCTGTTTTTTAATTTCTGCTTTTGTTCCTTGAAGTTCAATATTTGACTGCGCTTCAAGTCTACGAGCTTGGGCCTGAAGTTCCTTTGATTTAGGACCGTCTCCGGCTTTACCTTTTACACCAACCCGTTCATCAATAACTTCTTGGTTGGCGTCTTCAACTTTTTGTTTAATTTCTGTAACTTTAACAGTTAAATTTTTTTCTATTTCAATTTTCTTATCTCGTGCTTGATTGTTTATGTCGAGTTCCTGTGTTTGTACAGCTTTTTTACTTTCAGCTTCAAAATATGATAATGTTTCTGTGATTTGTACTTTTGATTCTTGTAAACTATCTCTTACGCCGGTCTCAGAGTATAGACCTGCAAAATCAAAAATAGTTGGTAATAGGCTTAAAAATAAACTTAAAGTTGCTGCTTTAAGAGGAAATTCTTTTCTACCAAATAAAATTATCTTCACACAATACGGCAAACCAACAACAGCAAAGCTTGCTAAAGCGATTAAACCCCAATTCCAACTTATAAGAATAACATTAAGAGCGTGAAACGCAAAACAATAAGCTACAAAAATAATAAACCAATATACAATATCAATAGCTACAGAAGCTATTTTATTGTTTGTATTAAACCCAAAAATTGTATGATACTGTGGTATAACAGTATTTTCAGTTATAGCTTCTCTGCTAAATAAATTTTTGATAAGCTTCACGCTAGTATTTAATCGATTTTAAAATACAGCGTATATCTTCTCGTATAATCTCGATCTGTTTATAGAACATTTGATCAAGAAACATTATAACTATTCTCATATTTGCATCCTAGGGACACATATATATTTAATCTTTTATAACTAAGTATTCTAGCCTTTGGTATTTTATAGATTTACCCATAAATAATTGTAATCATGTCCGATAACGCACGGTTCCATAATAAGCTTCACAGAAAGAATCATCACTCCATCTGTACACCAGGATATCCTGATTCAGCAACAGATCCTATTGCCTCACAAGCAGAACCGTTTCAGGGTGATTTTTATATTAACGGTAATATCAACGCAACAGGCGCTCTTAATACTACATTTGTTACTCTCTCAAACATTAGTATACCTACTCCTGTTTTATCAGCTACTATTGGATTTAATCCAACAAATTCTCTCATTGTTCAACTATCTGGCACTCAATACGCTATCCCTGTAACGTATGTAGGTCCTCTCGGTACATCGGCTCCAGCGATTCTTAGCAACTCTCTTTCTGGTAACCTAGGATTTGGTACAAATGCTCCAAGCTATCCGATAGACATTGTAGGTAGTAATAATGGTATAAAAACGTCATTTTATGGTACTTCAAACAACCTAGGCAATGCTACCTACATGTATCAAAGTTCAGCTGGAAGCGCTACTTTTTCAAACAATACATACGAACAAAATGGCTCGAGGATAGCATCTCTCTCTACCGGCGGTTGGATGACTATAAGTCAAGCAGGTCAATTTCGCTTTCATCAATTCAGCGGTCAAGTAGCAGGTCAAACTGTAACTTCAACAACTCCTGTTATTATTTTATCCTCCGGTCAAGTTGGTATAGGAACAACTACACCTAATAAGGCACTAACCGTCTCCGGCGATATTAGTGCAGCGAATGCTATCTATGATGCGACTGGTAATAGTAATAATTGGAACACTACCTATACAACAGTATGTGCAAATAGTGCAAGTTGGCAATCTAGTTTAGTTGTTGATAGTTACGTAATATCAAATAGTGCTACCTTCGATAGTTCATATAATGTTACTGTATACGCTAAGCTTTCTTCCCAGCCCTATACCCTCACGAATGTAAACTCAATTCAAGCAAATATAGGTGGTAACAATGCATTAAGTGCTTATTCAGGTGTACTTGCCGGCTACTACAATACATCATCAGGCTATGGATCATTAGTCGTAGGTGGTGGTAATAATATGGCGTCAGGCTATTTTTCAAATGTTCATGGTGGTGTTAGTAACAATGCATTAAGCGCATATTCCGCTGTTCTTGCAGGCTTTAACAATACATCATCAGGCTACGGGTCCTTAGTCGTAGGTGGTGGTAATAATACGGCATCAGGCTGTGGAGCGATAATTGCCGGTGGTGGTAATAATACGGCATCAGGCTGTGGAGCGATAATTGCCGGTGGTTATAATAATGTAGCTTCAGGATACCTATCCAATATTCTTGGAGGTACTGGTAATAGTCTTTCAGGCAATAATTCATTTGCCTTAGGGTCAAATATTGTATCAACTACACCTAATTATACATTTGTAAATAATCTATCCTCTCAATCCCTAGTACAGTCATCTAGTTCATGTACTGGCTATCTCAATGTAAGTCAAAATAGTGTCGGAGCAGCGCTATCAAATGTTCGTGCACAATTTACTTCTAATCTTAATAGTTTTTCACAAATTAATCATCAAAATACAAACAGTGGAACATATGCATCGACAGATGTTGTTGTTACAGCTGATAACGGTAATGATACACAAAACTATCTCGATTTAGGTATTAATAGTAGTACGTATTCTTCGCCCTCTTATACTATTACCGGTCCTAACGATGCGTATCTGTATACACAAAATTGCAACATTGCAATAGGTACGGCGTCAAACGCCAATATACTCTTTCATACCGGTGGCACACTTGCAAGTAATGAACGTATGCGTGTTACAGGTTCAGGATGCGTTGGTATAGGTACAAGTACACCGAACAACACATTGACCGTTGTAGGTAATATCTCAGCAACAGGTAATGCATATTTTACAAATACCGTTTACTGTGCAGGTATAAACCAGGGTTCAATACAACCAGCAAATACAACAAATACTGCATCAAACGTTTATACACTTATCGCTGGTGGTAGTAATAATATTGTCACAGGAGCCGGTTCAACTGTGGTTGGTGGTTATTGTAATATTGTGTCAAGCTGCTGTGGTAGTATTCTCGGTGGTTTGTGTAATAATAATAGCGGTACTCTATCTATAATAGGTGGTGGTAATAATAATATTACTTTCTCCGGTTACGGTAGTATTCTAGGCGGAAGTAATAACAAAACATGCTGTTATAGCGTAGTAGTAGGAGGTTACAATAACAGTGCTTATGGCTGTTACTCAGTAACTGGGGGCGGGCTTGGTAATACAAGCTCTGGTACTTATAGTAGTGTAGTAGGTGGATGCTGTAATGTAAACAATGGAAGTCTTAGCTTTATTGCTGGTGGTTATAATAATACCATACAAAATGGTGTAAACGATGCTTTTATATTAGGTTCTAATATAAACGCTACATGTTCAAACTACACCTACGTAGAGGGAATTATTGCAAATAACGGTATAAATGCAAACTGCGCTACTATTAATAGCATTTACAGTAATGTCTCAATTTGCACGTACAGTCTCAGTGCGTTTAGCGTTAATGCATATAGTACAAATATCTGTGATTCTACTGTTAATAGAAATAGTGTTATTGGTGGTAATTTAACAGTATTAGGTAATATCTATTCACCTTTATTCTCATCTCTAACCGGTACAGGTTCATTTGTACTCTCAGGTGGTAGTAAATATTCAACTGTATTTGGCGATGGTGTTGCATCAACCTTTATTATTAACCATAACTTAAACACAAGCGATATAGTAATGACAGTTATTGACTTTAATACAGCTCAGGTTGTATATCCGACTGTTACGATTAATAATTTAAATCAGGTACAAATTAATTTCTCTTTTGTACCGCCACCATTAAGTTATAAGATATCAATCATAGGTCTTTAACTTGTATTATAGAATAATACTGTATAAATATTAGAGTATATGCCTAATAATATTAATGCATTACCATCTTCTGGTCCTATCTCTCTACAAGATATAGCGAACGCGTTCTATTTATATAAATCATATTCAGATGGTGGTTCTGTTGATCTTTCCGTATATTATGGAGACAATATACGGAAATATAATTCACCATCTGGGCCTAATATACCGTTCCTATCAACGTATTCGCCGTCTGCTCCACCAATTGCTACATCATTTACAAAAAAACTTGATGTTGACCCTTTTCATGGTAAGCGTTTTACGTTTCCTATTAATCTTATTGTCAATACCCCGATTAAAAACTATAACGTTTATGATCAAGCAGCACTTTCAGCAAAAAATGCATATGGGTTTAATTTAAACACACCTGGTATTCCGTTTAATATTACTGTAATAAACAATAGTACTATATCATCATCTGCAACAACAGGACCTGGTATAACACCAGGATCATATTCCGTGTCAACACCAGGTACTACATATACTTGGACAATACCAGCTAATACAACATCAGTAAATATACTCGTTGCCGGCGCCGGTGGTGGTGGCGGCGGTGGTGGCGGTGTCAGTGGCGCTGTTGGAGGCGGTGGTGGTGGCGGTGGTGGTGTTATAGTTACAAACAATATTCCTGTTATACCGGGTATGCCTGTAACTATAACTGTAGGTAAGGGGGGTCAAGCAGGTACATTTACTACTCAAGGAGATTCAGGTGGTACCTCAACACTTACAATAGGTACTAGTAGTTTTAGTGCGTTAGGCGGTGGAGGTGGTTACCCAGCTCCTAATGGACCAGGTGGTAACTACGGAGGACCAGGTGGTGCAACAGGTGGAACCGGTACTACTAAAGGAGGATCAGGTGGACTCTCACTTACATCTCCAGCTGGCACTGGTGGTGCTGGTGGAGGTGGTAATGGAAGCGGTGGTTGGACAGCAGATGGTATACCAGGTAATAATGGCATTATCACTATTACTTGGGCCAATGTAAATAGTAACACAACTAACACCCTAGGTACAGCTGCAATGGTTATTGGTACAAGTTCTGATGGATCAAAAGTATTCAATCAAAATACAATTGCATGTTTTATTAACGGTAATAGTGGCACCATAGTAGGTGCTGCAGATACGTCTCCAGTAGTGACTTGTACTGGAGCAGGTAGTTTTTACGTGAATCAAGGTGAAGCAAACATATGTTATAAACTATTAGGGGGAGGAGGCCAGGGCGGACATGGAGGCGCTGCTGATCACCATGTTGGTCAAGGTCAACATGGTGGAACGGGCGGTTGTATAACCGGTTCTGTATCCGTTAAACAGGGCGATCTTGTATGTTACGGGGGGGGAAGCGGTGGTACAGGTGGTAGTTATGTTGGTATCGATGGAAGTCCGGCTGTGCTCTGTATCAACGGTAATGTAGCAGCTTGTGCCCCTGGAGGGGGAGGTGGCGGAGGTTACGGTACTGATGGTCAAACGTATTACGCAGGTAGTAATGGGGTTTCATATAGTGGTGGAGGATGTGGAGGCAGCTATGGTGGTTATACTGATGGAAATTGGAGTGGTCACTGCGGGGGCAGCGGTTACCCTGGTAGTGCTACAGTGTGTTATCAACCAAACCTACCAGGAGGACCAGCACTCTACCTTACGAAAAAAACAAGTATTACAAACAACGGTAATATAATTGGTGGATCGAGTTCAATCGGTACAGTAGGTGCTGGTAATGCTATTATCGGTTGTTCCTGTATAGATGGTACAATACAGGGTAGTGGTAAGATTTACGGCCATCAGATATAGATCTCGCACAGGTCAATATATAAATACTAATAAGATATATGTCACTTAATTTATTAGATAATGCTTATGTTATTGGTACACTTAGCGCTTCGTCGGATGTAGCTACATCTGGAAGATTTCTCTCCGGTGGTGTCGATATAAGCTCGATTATAAGCGCTATTAACATCAGTCCGTATTCTTATAAATTAAGTACATCATCTATACAGACATTATATAACAGTAATAATGCTTTAGGTCAATTTTCTGTATCTACAGGTGGTAGCAACAATACAACCACCGGAGCATATTCTTTTATTGCTGGTGGGTCTGCTAATTATACAAATTATACTAATACTTTTATCTTAGGAACTGGTTTAAGCGCTTCTAAAGCTAATACAACATTTGTTAATAATTTAAGCACTCCCGGTACTATAACAGCAGGCATTGTAAGTGCAACCGGAAGTATTTATGCTGGTGGAAACGGTGGTATATTTTATGGTGATGCTGCAATTCTTGCTCTACGTCCACCAGTTGCTACAGCTCCTAATGGTGCAACATTTTTTCAAGATAATGTAGGTAGTATTACCACAATGTATGTTGACAGTAATACTAATTACCGTGTCGGTATTGGCACTGTTACACCCAATCAGTTATTAACTGTTGCTGGTAATATTAGTGCGGCTGGTAATTTTTTTACTTCAGCAGCAACAATTACATCTAACAACTCAGCTACTAATGCTTTTAATACTAGTCTTTTAACTATAGTAGGCGCTGCTAGTGGTTCTGTATTTGAGTCATTGCAAAATACTGTAGCAGGGGTTAGTGCAAGTACAGATATATCTATATATAACGATTTAAACAATTATATTGATTTAGGTATTAATAGTTCTAAGTATAATGGTAATTTGTATGGACCAGCCTTTAACGTTGTAGGTCCTGGAGACGGTTATCTCTATACAACTAATAACAATTTAGCTCTTGGTACAGCAGGTACTACAGGTAATGTCAGTATCTTTACTGGAGGTACATTGTCTGGTTCTAATATAAGAGCTAATTTTACAAATGCAGGGTTAACTGTTAATGGTTATATAAGTGCATCCGGGGCTGTTTTTTATAATTCAAATTTTAATACAACTAATTTCACAACTAATGGTACTTATATTGTACCAGCTACCGCTTCTTTCGTAAGAATTCAATGTATTGGTGGTGGTGGAGGCGGTGGAGGCGGATCAGCTAATATAGCAGGGACATCTCACTACGGTGGTGCCGGTGGTGGTGGTGGTGGTTATGTTGATATAACAATACCTGCAAGCCAATTAACCTCAACTAATTTAACTATTGGAGTTGGAACTAGTGGAGCTGGTGGAGCTGGCGTTGGACTTACAACTGTAGCTACAGCAGGTACTACCGGTTCAGATGGATTATCTAGCTATGTTGCATATACCGCATCTGGTATAAAAATAGCTCTCGCGCCTGGTGGAAGGGGAGGACGCTCTTCGTTAGCGTCAACAGCTATAATTGGTGGTGGCGGTGGTGGAGGAAATGGAGGAAATGGGGGTTCTGCCGTTCAAGCATCTGAAACCGGTCTTCCTGGAGGAGATTCTATGTATGGCGGCGGTGGGGGTGGTGCTGGTGGAGGAACCTTAACTAGTAACAATGGATTAGCTGGAGGAATCGCGTATCCTGGTGGATCTGCTGGTGGTAATATAACAAACTCTACAGGAGGTACAGCCGGTACATCTGGTATTGCAGGTGGAGCAGGTGGAGCAGGTTCTGCGTCAGTTGCCTTCTCGACTAATGGTATAATTTTTGGTGGTACAGGTGGTGGCGGTGGGGGAGGTAGTTATGGTGGAGCAACTGCTTCTGCAGGTGGCAATGGTGGTGTTGGAGCTTTATATGGTGGTGGTGGAGGAGGAGGTGGATCCGGTACAGCAGGCACAGCACCACAACAAGCAGCTGGTGGAGCAGGTGGTAATGGAGCAAACGGATACGTAAGAATAACAGTTTATTAAAATAACTAATATTAACACTGATGTATACACTGCCTCCAAATACTGTTGCGGGTTCAATTATATTTTCACCACAACATCTTGGTATACCACAATATCTTGACGTATCGAGAGATATTGTAATTTCATTTGATTACGCTTGCTATGGGCCAACGGTAAGCGGTAGTGAAGGTTTTTGTGTATTTTTTGGAGATACTTTCAATCCAGCTATCTATGGCGGTGGTCCAGGACCAGGATTAGCGTATAGTTCCGTGTATTCTGTTGATCCTAGTCAGGTAACACCTACGGTACCAGGGTTAAGTGGGTTGACATGCGGTGTATTAGGTGTTGGTTTTGATATAACGGGTAATTTTGGTTGCAGTGCTTATTCAAGCTCTGGTTACATTGACCGAGTTCAAAACTCTATTGCTTTGCGCTCTTCCTATAATAGCGATTTTAATATTATAACAAGAACTCTCAATTTAAATGATACGTCGTTTACAAAAAATATCAATCTCTACCAGCAAGTAACAGGGAGTGACGTCCCGGTCTTTAAACGTGTACGTGTTAGATTAACAGACTTCGGGCAGCGTATCGTTGTTGACATGAAATTATTGGATGATTTGTATTTTACAAACTACTTAGATTATAATTTTGCTAATTATAATAATTCACTTTTATCAAGTACAGTTACTGTATTCGGTATACCATTGAGTACAATACCAGTCGCTTTCCCGTCTACAGTTAGATGTGGATTAGGTTTTTCAACAGGACAAGACACAACTACTACCTTTAAAATTAAAAACTTTAATACAAATGGTTCATTTACCACAGCATATGCTTCTGGTACATACATGTATGATGTTGATACTACGACATTGAGTGCAATTAGAACATATCTTGATACAGCTGCACCGTACTTCTATCAAGGGGACAGGTTTAATATATTTAATTATGACCCCGATACCACAAATCCTATTGTTACAGGTGGTAACCCACTTATTGTTGCAGGTACAAATGGTGTTGACATTGGTGCGCCTTATGTTCCGGGTGATAACTATGTAGTTATTACTGAACATTATTAAGGAAGCTTAAAAAACAAATACTAAGGAATAAATAATCATAGTCATGTCTAATATTGCAGCTACTCTCTCATTAAACGTTCCTGCTATTACTGCCCTCTGCAAGGGTCCGAGAGGGAGCCTGTTCTACGCTGCATCAGGTCTACCAACAAATCCAAATAATATTTATAGCGGTACTGTCGGTGTGTCCGGTGATTATTATATTGATACATCAACGAGCTTACTATATGGTCCGTTCGGTGCAACATGGCCGACGACGCCTCTTTTTGCTTTAAATCTACCTGTTAGTGCTTATCCAATTCAAATTATTCCAGGTACAACCTCACTTGTTATACCTACATACGGGTCAAATTCCATATCTCAACCAAGCTCATATGTTACTATTCTCGGTGGCTTTAATAATTCTATAACTGGTCTTAATTCTTTTGTTTTAGGATCGAATATTACTGCAGCTGTTACCGGCTTTACATTATTAAACAATCTTTCATCAACCGGTACTATTTTTGCTAGCGCGGGTAACAGCAATCAATGGTATAATACCTATACCGCTGTTTCACCTAATAGTGGTAACTGGTTTTCAACTTATACATCTGTAGGTAGTAATAGTGGTAACTGGAATAGCACTTATACATCTGTAGGTAGTAATAGTGGTAACTGGAATAATACCTATTCTTCTGTTTTTGCTAATAGTGGCTGTTGGTCTAGTGCTTATTCTCTAGTTAGTGCCGTTGGGTATCAAACATACTATGCAAATAATTCTTGCGCTATTCTACCATTTCAACAAACAAATTTTGCTACAGGAACAGCGAGCAATATTGGCGGTGGTAATTGCAATAATGTTTCAGGTTGTTTTTCAGGTATTTTAAATGGTGTTTGTAATACAGCATCCGGTAATTATAGTAATATCACAGGTGGCTTTAGTAGTAATGCCATAGCTAATTATTCAAATGTGGCTGGTGGTGTAAAAAATACAGCATCTGGTTACGGCTCTACCATAGGTGGTGGTATATACAATATTGCTTGTGGTTATAATGCTGCTGTAGCGGCTGGTGCATATAATTGTTCAAATTGTTGTAGTACCTTTATCGGCGGTGGTAAGTATAATACAGCGTCCGGTATTCGTTCTGCTGTTGTAGCAGGTCAAAATAATACAGCTTCCGGTCATTACTCTTATATAGCAGCTGGTTCAGCTAACGACACAAAAGGATATGCTAATACCTTTATCTTAGGTACAGGATTAAGCGCAACACAAGCTAATTACACATACATCAATAACTTAAGTGTACAAGGTAGTATAAGTGTTAATGGTGGTATTAATACTGGCGGTACCGGTGGCGCTACATTTAATTCATTGGGTGTTACAAATAATGCTACTGTAGGTGGTACATTGAGTAGTGTTGGTGCTGCTACACTAAATTCGCTAAACGTTACCAACAGCGCTACTGTCAGTGGTACATTAAAGGTTGCAGGTGCTTCTACTCTTGCTTCATTAGGTGTAACAAATAATGCTACAGTAGGTGGTACATTAGGTGTAACAAGTAATGCTACAGTAGGTGGTACATTAGGTGTAACAAGTAATGCTACAGTAGGTGGTACATTAGGTGTAACAAGTAATGCTACAGTAGGTGGTAGTGCAACTATTACAGGTAGTGTTGGAATTGGAAGTTCAGGTTCATCAAAATTGAATATATCAAGAAATGTAGGAAACTCATCAACTGCTGATATACATACAACAGATGGTACCCAGTGGATTGATATTAATAGTAATCAGTCTGTAGGGTCATGGAATCCTTTAACACAAAATAACGATGCTTCAGTAATTTATTCCGCTGGTACAATTGACAATGCAAGCAGTGCTCTTGTCATTGGTCCGCACGCTTCAACAGCAAAAGGTATAAGAATAGATAATAACGGTAACGTTGGTATTGGCATTGCAGTACCAAATTCTAAGTTAACTGTAGCAGGTACAATTTCTGCGACAACAGCAGTATATGCAAACGGCTATTTGTTAGGTTCTGGAAGTGCCAATTCTCTCCCACTCTCTGGTGGTACGTTAACAGGCGGTCTTTCAGCTCCTTCTTTAAGTGCAAACAGCATTTATAGTATTGGAAACCAAACAGTAATGACCGATGGTAGTAATACCACTGGAGCCGGTGCTGGTACTATTTCAATAAATTACCAGAATGGTGCATATATTGGATCAAACGGTTCAGGTGCTTTATATGCTTTAGGTGTATCAAGATACGGTGCTTATCTTGTAGCAAACGGTACTGCCTTCGGTCCAACAGGAGCTGCTTATTTTACGGCAGCGCCGACAGATACGCTTGTATCAAATGGTGTGTATGAATACGAAGCACAGCTTACATTTCAAAAAACCACATCTGCTACTGTTACTACATCTCTTGTTCCGAGTGTGGCGGCAGGTACCAGTATTGCAGCTGGTATAATGTTGTTTAGCTTTCCATCTTATTCAGGAACGACAACATTATCTCAGACTATAAGTACTAACGCAATTGTAACAAATAATATAACCCCGTACGTTTTAGGCGTTACACCAACGCTTATAAGCGGTAACTATATGATGAAAATTAAAGGTATGATTGTATCACCAGCTGGTGGAACGACTATACAGTTAAATATGAGCTGTGGTGCCGGTACGATTACTCCTCTTGCTGGTAGTTATAGAAAACTTACTAGAATTGCTTAATTATTATTAGCAATGTCTAATTCTCTACAAATTTTAAATTCTCTTACATATACAGGGACATCTAACTTTAGTGCAGCTAAAATAATTAGCTCTAAAAACGGGAGCGATTATCTAAATCATGCAATAAGCTCCTGGAATACTATATCACCGCCTTTAACCAGTCTTGGTCGTTTTACTTGGTCACAAGTTGAATTTGTAAATGATAAATTTTTTACGACAGTTACCGGTAAACCTTCAGCCGCATGGTCATATGATGGTAAAAATTGGAATTCTATAACAGTTCCAATGACTGCACTTAAAGACGGTATTGCGTACGGTGGTGGCATGTATACTGGTTTATCTAATTTTCAAGGTGCTACTACTTACATGACACCAGAGTCGTACTATTCCACCGACGGTATAAATTGGTCTATAAACAATTCTTACAATACTCCAATAGTTCAGTTAAACTGGGCAACACCTGTATACGGTGTAGTAAATGGTACAGGTATATTTGTATCGGTTGGTGGATCAAATACTTCTGGCTATGGTGCGTATTCATACGATGGAATAAATTGGACATTTAATACATCATTTGCCGGTGGTGGTGGTAATAGTATAGCATATGGTATAGTAAACGGTCAGGGTATATTTGTAACTGTTCCGCCTCATTCAGCAACGTATTTCATGTATTCAACAGACGGTGTAACTTGGAAACAGGGTAATAGCTTTACTTCATTAGGTAACAGTTGGAGTTCTGTTACATACGGTTATAATGATGTCGGTACACCGATGTTTGTAGCTGTATCTAATAGTACGACAGGTTACCCAGCGAATGTTTTGTATTCTTATGATGGTAAAAATTGGGCATACGGTAGTATTCCTGATTATTACTGGATAAATGTAATATATACACCTAACGGACTCTTTATAGCTACAGCGACTACATCTACAGCATATGGTATTTATGCTTATTCCTACGATGGTATAACATTTAATACAGCACCGTACATTACAGCTAGCTACATTTTGCCAAAAATAGCTTACGGTAATGGTGTAGTTGTTGCAGCACCATATTATGGTGCCGCTAACCAATTTGCCTACGCAACACTACCTGTAATTACTAGTACAGGCATATTAACACATTAAACTCAATACTAGCTACTAGAGAAAAATAAAACCGAAGACTTGTAGCTGAATTAAGTTGTATTAAATAATTACTGTGAAGTCATACACTGTTACATTACAAAGTTATGTACCTTATGGGCTACCAGCTGTTCTAGATGGTGGATTTCATTATAATGGTAGCCAATATGATCCTATTGGAAATGGATATTATTATCTATCAGGTGCTGATGGTGATGCTAATCCTTATACAGGTTTTTTTCCAACCGATAGCTATACAGGAGCTATTACAGCTGATGATCAACAATTTAAACCATGGAGCTACCACGCACAAGATGTATTTGTTGATATACCTGTAGGTCCACTTAAAGGACCATATACAATTAACTTTGATCCTTCAGGTTTATATACACCGTACGTAGATATTCTCAAGATAGCATACGATTTCGGAGATGGTTCATCGGTATACGTGGTTAATAACAGCATTAACGCTTTACAGAATTATAATCAAAATACGCAAGGCGAACCACTATCAGCTGTTACACCGGCTGCAAATATTGTTAGTCATGATTATTACCCACAAAATGATTATCAGATAACGACGTTTACACCTAGCGTTACAGCGTATTATAGTAATGTTTCTCGCTGGATTTATAATATTAGTATATCATCGGCACCGATTTCAATTTATGAATTTGATGATATACATCTCATTAGCGCTACGCAGCAGTTGACAGCTATTGAAACACAAAATATATTTGAGGTCGAGAGTCCTGACTACCTAACCGTTGCAAGAGTAGTAAGTGCAGTTGATGCTAATTATTCTACTGTTATACCATTTGATCCCAATACATCAGTATTAAGTTATGACCTTATTACTTGGCTTGATGCGTCAGATGGTTCAACACTTGGCAGAGACTCTAATGATAGAGTCTTTATTTGGTATGATAAGAGTTCTTATCAAAATAATTATTTCTGTAATGCTAGTGACGGTTCGGATGCACCGGTGTTTTTAACGCCAAGAGAGAGTCAATCTAAAAGAAAGTGCGTACACTTTCAAGCAAAGCCAATAAATGGTGGACCGGGTCAGTATCTTTACGCATTACCTATAGGACCTGGTCCGAACGGATCTGCTGGCGGTTATGTTGATAATATTTTTTATACATACGGGCAAGGCTTTACAGTATTTGCCGTAATGAAATTAAATCAAATCGGAAGCCATGATACACTCTTTGCATATGATTTAAATACTAATGAACAGGCCTATAACAACGATCCTGCTCAATTAGCATTAGGTAACGGTCAGAACTACCTACCATATCTTAATATATCTTTTACTAATAACAATTCTATTACAATAGAACAGGGTGATACAAGTTATTATTTCGGAACAAGTGCATACGATTCAAATAATGGTATATACAATCCTACAACAACAGGTACAATATCTCAAAATCTACTAAATTATAGCTTGTTTTCTACAACCATTAGCGGTAATCAAAATGCAACAGCATATATTACTGCAGATACAGCAGTAATTCAAAGAAAAAAACAAAATTATCAAAACTCATACACAACATTAAGTGCGTTTCTTTCTGGTGGTTATAATGTAGCGACAGGAAAAACTATTCCACCTGGACAGTATGACTACAATCTTGTTTACGGTCTTTTAGGTACTAGTGATGCGTATTTTAATAGTTTCTTAACAGATGCTGAAATTTCTGAATTCATGATATATGATAGACCGCTAAATCCGAATGAAATTGCATCTGTACAGGCATATCTTATTAATAAGTGGGGATTAACATTACAAACGAACTAGCGTCTGTTTTAGTTTAAGATAAATAAAGACATGGAGGTTATTTCCTTAAATTCTACAAATTATATTGGTCTTTCGACCAAATATAGCCCTGATAATTTATTACAGTTTAGTCAAAACGTTTATTGCACTGAACAAGGTATAAATCTGCCTCTCTCTCAAGTTCTATCTCAAGCTAACGATACATCTACAAATAATTATTCAAATTTATTTTTATCACAAACCATACCACTTACAAGCGCTGCGTATATCGAGAATCTTGAATATATACCTGATGACGGGTTTACGACGTATCTTGTTGCTAACGCACAAGACGGAATCACCGAAACGTCTAATTTTCTTGTCGTTCAGGAGCCTGCGTCAAGTACTTCAACTGCTTCAATATCGATGTCTGGTTTATCAGCGTATCTCGATAATAGATACATGTTTACTATTAAGTTTCATACTTTTGATCTCTGTAAAATAGAGCACGTAAACGCAAACGTGGTACGATATTTAACGGTAGGTTCAGATTTAGGTTTATACTTTAGATCTGATATGAGCGAAGATTATCTAGGTGATCAAAGCCATCAGATGTTTAATTATCTCTATAATCGACAGGATAATATTTTTATATTATCGAAAAAACTTCAAGATGTTCCGCATTATTTTGGGTACGATGCTGTAACACAGACATTAACTGGTTTGCCTGCTGTATCAGGTTTACCTTCATGGCCCTCGTCAGCTGAATTAGTATGCATAGGTCGACCAGTTGAACCTAACAATACTGTTTTACTTGATCCTTGGGTTAGTTATAATCAAAATTTTCTTACAAATACTCAAGATATTAATATAGGTGGTTCAACTCAGAGTATTAATTCTAACCTTCTCCTTCATAGTCAATATCTCAATCTAACAGGTGGCTCCCTTGACGTTAATGCTATATCACTAAAAACAACCAATACACCTGAAAACTATCAATCAAGAAATAACCCGTTTCAAGCCAATAAATCGCAATTTTTAAATGAAAGTGATGCAGAGATGCGAGATTATAAAGCTTTATTTACAGGTTCAAATCAAACGTTTGGTAATGATAACATTACACTTGGTTATGAATCATATACCACAGATGTTGTACTAAAAGGTGACAAAGTAACGTACTTTCATATACCACAATCCCTTTACCCGTTCCTTCAGCTTAATGTTAATGATTCAGGTTTAATTCAGGCAGGTGCTATCGCTGGTGATCACCCTGTTAAGTCTGATAAAGTTTTTAAAAAGCTTGCTGATGCAAAAAATACATCACCTTACGGTAATACATCAGGTGAGACAAACGGAACATTTCTTTGCAGTTGGTTATCAGGTAGTACAGATATTACAGCGCTACCAATTTGGGTGGATAGGTATTACAACCCTTCTAAGGTATCATTTGTAGCAGCACTAACAACAAGATCACTTAGAGCTGTTACATATTCGACGGCATTTGAAGGATTAGTTCAGGAATCCGGTCCTATTCCAGATACTGATATTGTAATAGATGTTCCTTCAAGTCTTACTTTTGAGCCTGGTGCTTATTATGCTTATCACCACTATGGTCCTAATGATGTAGTAAATTATTTAAAAATATTTTCTCCTTTTATTGCTGAAAAAGATCTTCCCAACTATTACACTACGAATGACGCTGATGCGGTACCTAATTATACACCTGAGCTCGAGTATACATTTAATGGTAACGAGTATGCTGTGACAGACTCACTATCTAGTATACAGAACTCTAATCAATTTACACTGTGTTTTGATATGCATAATCAAAATTGGAAAGTACCGTTTGCCAATCAAATTGTAGGTAATTTATTAAATGATGGGTTCGGTGTTTTTAACGAAAATATTATTACACCAACTATTTTTGTCAATACTCTTACAAGTCTTGACGTACTTAATACTGATTTGGTAAAATTAGATACAGTAACCTATCCAACAACAGCTCTTGCTTTCATTCGCCCTAATTTTATTGAAAATTATTCGGTTGTTTTTAGTGATGGTTACTTGAGACAGTATACATGTAACAATCAATTAATACGTCAAACGTTCTCACCATATCTATCGAACACAATTTTTGTAACAAATACAGATACTACTGCGTATATATTATGTCCTAATACAACTTCTGCGATAATACTCTCAGCAAATTTAATTACTAACACTGTTACACCTATTAACCTATCAAATATTGCTTATAACTCTTATGTTGCAGGGTCAGGACAAACATTACCAACACAAGCATCGCATTCTGTAGCTGTATACAATAATAATTTCTATTTTACGCCTAGCCATACAGCTAAACGTGCAGGAAATAACATTTACTATCGTGACTCTAGTACAGGCTACCGCTCTCTTATAAAATGGGATATAAGCAATACTAACTCACGCCCTGTTACAGCCTTCAACATACCCTCTTCTGCAGGTACAACAATAAATGATTTTAATATTGACTTTAACGGTAACATTTGGATTTTAAATAGCGCAAACAAATATTATAAGTTTACACAAAATAATGAATTAGTACTTTCAGGTACATTGACATCAAATACACCGATTACAACCGTACAGTCATTAACAGGAAATGGTACAACAACGATATATTCTATTTCTGCTTCAACTGTACTTACATCCAATGATCTTACAGTAACCGTTAATAACACCATATTAAGACCAACCTTTGATTATAACTTAAGTGGTTATAATGTTATTTTTTCTAATCCACCACTATCAGGTGTATACGGTACTATTTCATATACTCAAAATCTTGATACATTTACAAATACAAGTGTTAATTTTATATCAGAGTTTTATAATAGCATATATTATAATAATGTTGTTTTTGCTCGAAAAGGTCAAGCATATCAAACACTATCCAATACTGTTACTGCTCTCTCGACATCGCCCGCCTATCAGTTTCTAATATATGATACTTTAGGTAATCAATTATCAAGTATATTTTACTTTACACCTACTGCAACACCGTTAAACGGGCTATCGCTTACAAATTCTAACTACTTACGTGAATTTATTCAGGGTACATATCCAGCATCAAATTTTAATATTAAGGCTGTCACCACAAATATATACGATAAAGCCGATGTAAGTACAAATGAGATTATATTTGACCTCTCGACTCTAGATCCCGGTTACCATCATTTTGCTATTCGGTTTGATAGCTATAACGGGTATATGTCACTCTTTGTTGATGCTCAACTCGTACAATCCATTCAATTTACACCAAGAAAGTATCAGTTTAGTAACTTACTTTATAGACCATTCCTTATAGGCTCATCAAACTTTAATAACTCCGAGCCCTTATTTAAATATCTTCAAAAGAATCTATATCTTGCTGAAAATATTAAGATAAAAAATTTCTATCTGTATGACACACCTTTAAATGATTACGATATTATCATGCACGCACGACAGAGTGGTAGTATGCATGATATACACTTCGACATACCCTGTGGTCGTAGAAGCTATCTTGAAGAAATAGAACGATACTTTAAAGCAGATATACCTGGCTCGAAGTCAACACTCTATAACATAGTATTACGCAATACAGGTATTACTGATCCAGTATTAAAGCATTCTATCGAGCAACGTGTACTCAAGACACTATCGAATTCAGCTCCGGTGTATTCTAAACTAAATACAATTAAGTGGGTCAATTAAAACAATGAATATAAACGATATTATAACCCAACAAGGCATTATTTACGATCGTTATCTCGGTTCTACATTAAGTTTACCGTATTCGAGTTTTGAATCAATTAAAATTCAACCAAACGAAACAGTAAACAATTTTAATATTAATAATATTATTACAAAGTTGTATGATAATTATCTTTATTTGTATAAATCCGCTCATGTTGCATCAAATGTTATTCCTATTACATCTGTCGCTGTAGCTGGTAATTATAATGGTAAATTTAACTGGTATAGTGGTCTTAGTTCAAAACAATTTAGTTCATTAGCGTCTGCATTAGGATTTGATCTTCAGGATAATCCTGGTGTACTTGCTGTCAAATATAATAGTGATCTCGATCAATATGTACTTGTTACAACAACAGGTACCGATATTATCATTTTAAATAGCAACTCAACGTTTACCAGTATTACATCCACACTTAGCACAGGTATCACGTTTCAAGGCTCTAGTATTAATTGGCAAAAAATTCAAGATATTACGTTTGGTGATAATGATACAATGTATGTATTAGATCAAAAGGCTAATAATATCTTTTTATATGATGCCTCAGGGTTCTTAACTAGTGATAATCTATTAAAAAATATTCTTGTGTATCAAAATAGTATAGGTGGGTACGGTACGTTTATTGATAATACTAAATTTAATAATCCAGTTAGTATTGATTATTATAATTCAACACTTTATGTTTTAGATGCAAGCAATAAATGTATAAAAACGTATGATAAAAATTTAAACTGGCTTATTACATATCGACTTTTTCAAGACTTTTTATCCGCTGGCCCTGTTCAAATTACACATGATCAATTCGGCTATAATTATGTTCTTAACAGTAATTGGACTGTATACAAATATAGTAATGAGTTTAACACTAAAAAGTTACTCGACTTTACGGCACTATCAGCATCAGGCGATACAGTTAAACGACTTGTTTTTTCGCAATCCGATCCAAATGTTTTCTATTTTGTAACTCAAAACAATATCTATAAAAAGCTTGTAGATATACCAGGTGATACGGTAGGTAAATACAACTTAAGCGGGTTTAATATTACAAATCAATATTTTGCAACTTTTGCTACAGTATCAGCAGCAATTAATAATATGCCTTACGATTACAATTTTACAATCAGTACTCAAGCAGGTACAGTAAATAGAATTTCTCTTTTTCAAGATAATCTCAATGTAGTGAGTATTTTAACTAACGATGTTTTTGATGTTTATCCTCTAAGCGGTATTACTATTAATAAAGAAGAATATTTACAAAATTGGGTTATTAACAAGTCAATCTCTAAGCTCTTAATGAATCATATGAGACTCAGAGATAACATCTCGAGTAAATTTCTTTTCACACAGGATACAATTCCTGGTGATACGCTTTTAGCTGGTACTAGATATCTGCGGCCGAGTGAACTAACAAATCTACAGTTTACCCAAGACATTACAAACTTTATTGGTGTAAATGAGATTTTTCAAAATAATATTATAAACAGACCATTTGAAAATATCTTTAATATACAGACTAACCTACTATCTGCGCTCGCTGATGATGTACGTAACTACAGTAATGTACCGCAAATTGTATATCTAAACTAATTGGATTTCATTACTTTTCAACTAAATAATCATAATGGCCACAAATACGATTAATGTTACATCTGATACAGTAATTAAGCTTCTCATTAGACGCGGCACCGATGCAGATAGACAGAATATTATTCTTAATTCAGGAGAGTTTGGTTATGCTTATGATACAAAGCGTGTTTTTATAGGTGATGGTGTAACGCTCGGTGGTAATATTGTTGGTAACATAAATTTTGGTATTGTACAAGGTATTGAGAATTACACATCACCATCAGTATTACCTGGTGATATGATATATCAGTATATAACTAGTAGTGGTCAAGCTGATAATACATTATATACGTTTAACGCTGGTGAGTGGCAGTCCATAAGTCCAAAGTATAGCTTGCCTGGAAACCCTGGTACACCGGGTCCTCTTACTAATGCTCAGGGCTACGTTAATTTTAACCCGACATATTTTTATCTAGATACAACAAATTCAATTTTTAATGTATATGGTGATCTCAATATTAAACGCGGTATAACATCCAGTACATTAAAATCAACTACTATGTCTACTGACATGGTAACTATTAATAATGAACCTGTTCACGGTACTGATGGCGTAAACCTCATTGCCTTATTGTCAGGTATTGATATTGCTGAAGCGTACGCAAGAAGTTATAATGGTGCTTACTACGTTCCGTTAAGTGGTAAAGCTACAATGTACGGTACCTTAAGTAGTACTAAAAATATCGTAGTCCCGACACCGCCTGCCAACGGCAATGACGTAACTAATAGAACATATGTGGATAGCGTAGCTAGTAGCTCTTATGATAACGCTGTAGCTTACACGGCAAACAGGTACTTACCGCTTTCCGGTGGTACGATAAGTCATGCTAACAATACACCTGCCGTAATTATTAATCAAACTGGTGGTGGTCCAGGTGTTCCGGGTATAGCTCTTCAAATCAATGATACAAATTATGGCGCAAATCCATTTATTGTTGATAACTTTGGTAGTGTAGGGGTCGGTGGTATTCCAGCCCCAGGTGGGGTCACACAGTTATCTATATTTGGTACGACGAGTGCGCAGGGAGATACTATACTCAATGGAAGTCTTTCTATCAATAAAAATAACAGCGCTACTATAACTCTTGGAAGAGATGTTACTCCATATGGAAGCTTTGAGATAACAAAGGATGGCAGTAGTAATACTTTTGATATTTCATCAAATGCCGCAGGATCTATTAGTAAGCGCTTTAGTATTGATCAATCTGGTAATGTTTCAGCAGCTATAAACGGTGGACGTATTAATATTGGTGCTATACCTACCTCCACAACAAATAAAGTTTATGTTCAAAGAGATATTAGCAATAGTTCAACAGCCGATATACGTACAACAGATGGTACCCAGTGGATTGATATTAATAGTAATCAGTCTGTAGGGTCATGGAATCCTTTAATACAAAATAATGATGCTTCAGTAATTTATTCCGCTGGTACAATTGACAATGCAAGCAGTGCTCTTGTCATTGGTCCTTGGTCTGCATCATCTAAGGGGCTAAGAATAGATAATAGTGGACGTATTGCTATTAATACATCTTTTACAGGTGCTACCCTTACATTAAACGGCTCATTAAGTTCCAATAGTACTATTAGTACTACAGGTGATATTAATGCAACTGGTGCTCTCCGCGTTACAGGAAATATTACTACTGCGGGTACTATTAGCGCTACAGGAAATATTACTACTACAGGTACCATTAGCGCTGCAGGTAATATTACTACTGCAGGTAATATTAATGCTGCAGGTGATATTACAGCTTTCTACACCTCTGATAAACGTCTTAAAAATAATATTAAGTCAATTACATCAGCTCTTGATAAAATTGAAGTAATAAACGGTGTAGAATATGACTGGAATACTGAACTTCAAGATAATCACGCCGGACACGATGTCGGTGTAATCGCTCAAGAGATTGAACATGTGTTACCTGAAGCTGTTACAACCCGTAAAGATGGGTATAAGGCGGTAAACTACGATAAGGTTATACCTCTTTTACTACAAGCTATTAAAGAACTTAAAGCCGAAGTTCAATTACTTAAAAAATAAAATTATCTTGACCTATAGTGGTACATAGCCTATTATAGGTACATGACCAAGATTCTCTGCATAGGCGATATTCACAATAGGTGGGTAGCTGCTGAGGCTATTGCATCGAAGTATGATGCTACTCATACCATTGTATTTGTTGGCGACTACTTCGATAACTTTCATGATACAGCTATTGACGCAGATCAAACTGCTCGTTGGTTGAAGGAGTCATTGTCAAAGCCTAATCGAATTCATCTAATGGGTAACCATGATGTTAACTACGATTACAGAAATGTTCGTGATAGTGGTCAGATTTATCATTGTTCTGGTTATTCACCCGCTAAGGATGACGCTATTAATAGGAATATGACCAATGAAGATTGGGATAAAATCGAGATAGCTTATTATAAGAATGGTTTTTGGTTTTCTCATGCTGGATTCCATCCTTTCTGGTTTGGTAATCCTGTAACTGGGATGACTAATGAGTCTATTATAAAAAAGCTTGATAAGATTAGACAGGACATTAAGGACAGAACTTATAGTAATGAGCTCTGTGGTGCTGGTCGATGCAGAGGAGGCAGTCATCGAGTAGGTGGTCTTCTCTGGAGAGATCAGTATCAGGAGTCATATACTGGTGAGTACTGGAATGATCAGTCTGGTATTAAACAAGTCTGTGGTCATACTCCAATGCGCAAGGGTATTGATATAGAGGAGACTCGAAATAAAGGACTCTGTATTGATATTGATTGTGGTCTTCAACAAGTTCTTGAAATCCTAGAAGATGGTACCTATAATATCATTGATACAGGAGTAGAGAACTTTTATCAAGAATCAGAAAGAAAGTTCCAAGAGGAGCTAATAGCTGCTAAAAAGAAACAGTATGCTTCTCTTGGAGCTTATGATGGTATCTATAACTCTTTAAACAAATCATGAAAAAAGTAATTGTCCCAGAACAAAGAGAAGAAGCAAATTATTATTCTGATTTTTCAGGTCAGCCTCTTGGAGATGGTTACGAACCTCCTGTTATACTAAAGCTTGAGTTTAGCTATGGATCAGAGTATGATGGATCTGAAATTACTCTACATTTGTCAGACAGAGATGTAGCACCAATTCTAGAATTAATTAGTTCAAAACTTAATCCAGATGTTCAAAAGATCTTAAAAGTTGCATTTAATGAAAATGATGAAGAGTATTTCAATGCCATTGAGGCAAGAGATCCTATGGAGTGTGAGCATAGGATCTCTTGTAATAATCTATACAAAAAGCTTTTAGGACATGAGCGATAAAGCAAAAGACGAAGATTTTATTCCTGTATTCAGTGTAGGAATGTATAAAGGAAACCCTGCTGTAAGGACTTTAGATTATGAAGATAATCTAAGAAGTACTCAAATAGCAGGCTTTATGACAGCAATTCTAGATTGTGTAGTTGATATGGTTGATGAACAAGATCAAACAGAATTTGAAGAACAAATCCTAGAAGCATTTGAGATCTTTGTTGCTAATAGATTTGAGAACACAAACAAATATAAAATAGAAGAAGAATAAGCTTGAAGTGTCCTAGGGTTGGATATACTATTATTGGTATGAAGGATGTATTTTATAAACCTGTAAAGGTTAGCTCAACAGATCATGATGTTCTGTTCTGGGGCTGTATGCACTATGGTCATGATCCAAAATGGGATGTTCCTATCTGGAAGACCAGAGGATATAATAGTTCTGAGGAGCATGATGAGGGTCTGATTAAAAACTGGAACACAAAAGCTAATAAGAATACTATTGGTTTCCTTCTAGGTGACACTATCTTTGGCTATAAGGCTGATGAGAGGCTATTGAAGCTTTTTAACAGACTTAACTTTAAAGAGCTCTATATTCTCCCTGGTAACCATCAGGCTGGATATAAGCAGATCTTTGATTCATTGCATGAGAATGTTCTTAATGTTGATGGTCATGAGAAGCTGATTCATTTTGTTCCAAACTATCTAGAGGTTGTAGTGAATGGGCAGGCTATTGTGCTAAGCCATTTTCCTATAATTTCTTGGAATGCTCAGGCTAAAGGATCTTATCATCTTTTTGCTCATGTTCATGGTAATCTTGGAAGATCTGAGCTTGGTAGACTCTATCTAAGCACTGGATTGAACCATGAGGTTTCTGTAGAGGTTAATCCTTTTCCTTTGACCTTTGGTGAGATTCGAGCTATCATGAGGGCAAAGAAACAAACAGTACCAGATCATCATGAGTAAGAAACCAACACTAAAAGATAAAGTTAAAGTATATGAGCAATTTCTGCACAAGATTAGTATGGCTTGTACCTGTATGGATAATTTAGCCATTCAAGAGCTTGTGCAGAATGCTGATGCTTTCAGCTATGCTCATAGGCAGGGTAATGGAGAGCTTTCTGACAGACAGCAACAAGAGCTTATTAATGCTAAGTTCTGGATGCTTTTATATACACCTAAAGCAGATAAGACTAGAGAAGAGCGAAGAAAAAGGAGAGCTGAAAACAGTGATCCTGAGATCATTAATAAAGTTTTGAGAGAGGAGGGATTAATATGAAACAGGCGCCTAATCTCAGAGCTAATGAAAATGGATGTATCTTTGAAAAAGATATTCTAAAGGCTTTACCTGAAGAGCTAATCCCTTTGTGGGAGAATTATATGAGAGGTAAGACAGTTCAGGATGCAGGTTTTGATGAATGGGAGATCTATGCATATGACTATACAACTTTTCAGGACCATATTTTAAACCTTATATGGAAGGAAGAAAGGGCTGTGTCATTAAATGAATTAACTAAACAGGCTCAAGAACTTGATATGGGATACTAATATGAAAGCAGTAAGAGTTGAGTATGATTCAGATGGTGGTATAGGTAATGATGTAATGCACATTGTTGGTGCTGGTATGGTTCAAAAGTCTATGACTAATCCTAGATTTATTATTATCAGAGCAGTTGATGAAAATAATCATATAGTAGGAGAGCCTATCAAAATTGATATGGACATTGATGTGAACTCAGTATTAGAAACAGAATACCCTTATGAAGATTATGACAAATCATGATAAGATTAATTTAGTTCACCCATACCAAGTATAAACCCATCAGGTATAGGAACATCTCTTTCTATTCTTTTCTTTTGTTTAAGTGTTGGATGGTAAATCCAAATTCTACCTTTAACAGCTTTATTGCCTTTATTTCTATAATTTCCTTTAACCCATCCAACAGGTATTGATTCATCAGGTCTTATTCTTCTTGTTTCTTTTGTTTCAAAGTTACAGATACTAATCATACCTTTTGTATTCAAAGGACAGCCTAATACCCATCCTTCTGGTAAGTCATCTTTTGATTTGATTCTTGTTCTTTTAAGTGTTATAGGATTGTAGCAGTGCTTGAGATTATTTGTCCTCTTTTGTCTTTTGGCATTATATGCAGCTCTTTCAGAAAAATATTTTCTATAATAACTGAACAAATGAGAATTATAGTATCTGTTTGGCAAATCTTTATTGCCTATTGTCTTCATTCTAAGAAAAGCATTGATCATTTTCATTCTATAGACATCAATAAACATTTTAACCAAAATGGCATGAATAATAAAATGTTCTCTGGATGTTAAGAATGCAATGTTTTCAGGATCTTTATTACCACCTCTTTTAAAGGATGTTGGTAAGATATGATGGCCTTCGACATAACCTAATAAGGCTTTGGCATCTGTTCTGTTTCTAGATCTTTCTAATGCTCTAGAAATAATATTAAAATACCATCTTGTATATTTGTTTTTTAATGCTATATTACAAACAAGAGTAAGATAGTGATTGGAGTGAGTATAAGTATTTGTGCTGGTCATAGTGTTTAAGGATATGGTGACTAGAGCCTGTGAGGGTTGCAGCCCTGTGACAGGTATTTTTTATTAGTACCAATATTATTTATTCTTGACATCCTAGATATTCGAGCTATATTTTAGGGATGACCAATCATGAAAAGATTATAGAATTGATTAAGATTTGGCGTAATCTTATCTCTTGTAATCATTGCAAAGATAGGGATTTTCATTTCAGAATTAATACTCATTATTACTACGATGGGTTGTGCGAATATGAAGTCGAGCATCATGGCTATATTTTACATGATATAAGAGATGAAGAATTTAAGACATTATATGAAGCTGAAGTTCATCTCATTCATAATGTTCTAAGATTTGGTATTCTTCAAGAACTTGATTGGTATATTGAGCATTATGGGGATCCTGAATGGGATCAGCATGATAGATACAATAAGCAGGATCTTGAGAGTCTTAGAAAAGCTGTTCTTGATATAGCACCAGAGTAATATGAACCAGCCTGTACAAAAAGCTCTAGAACATTTATCAGACTTTTCGGCTGATGTTATAGCATCATTAACATTAGCTGAGAATTATGATCTTAAACAAATTGCCTATGATCTGGATTTAGTATTAACTGAATTAAGATATAAACTAGAAGATTAAATAATAATATGACACCTTTTGAACTCATTGGACATATTACAATGGGTTTGTTTGCTGTAGGAATGATTCTATTCTTCTTAATGATCTTTAAGGGAGTTAAGAAAGTAAAGAAGAGAGGTAGAAAAGCTGATAGAAGGCTTAGAAGGTTTAATGTCTGGTTAAGAGAGTTTGAAAAGTTTAAGAAGAGTTGGTTCTATGAGATTTGAGTCAAAAAAAAAACATTTTAGTATAAATAATATTAATATGAAATTTGATAAACTCACAGAAGCCTATTTGAAGGTTGTTAATGAAATGGGTATGAGTAATGTACCCACAACATTAAACAGTGTTGGTCTCACTTATGTACCTTATAGAAATGAACAAGAAGCAGGAGCAATTCCTCATTTTGTGAGAGATGAAGGGTACACTTCGATAATTCCTCTTGAACATGGATGGGCTTGTGAGGCTAAGATGTTAAAGAGACATCAATCAGAAATTAAAAATTTTATAAAAAATTATTGGCTTGATTAAGCTTGATCTGTCCTTAGATGTCCTATAGAACAAATAAAAGTAACAGCAATTGTTAACTTTGAAATAACAAAAGCCTAAATCTCTTTCAAAGTAACCTTACCTTCCTTGTCTATTATTAGATAGTGACAAGGTTCATCACAAAAAGAGCCTGAGTTGTGATACTCTTTTCCTGATTCTAAGCATACAAAGCTTTCAGCAAAATGGATATGCCCTCCAAAAATGGCATCATAGTTTTTGTCTTTAATATAGTTTAGAGCTTTGTCTCTTATATTGGTTTTGATCTTTAAGAACCTTTTAGATGTCCTCTTTAACCATCTACTAAATGTTTTGGTTCTATCAATGCTCTGGAAAAAATAATAAATCCTTTCAGCAATATCTGTTATCCAAGGGTGCTTAAAAATAAATGGATCAAATTGATGAAAATGAATAAACAACATCTTCTTTCCATTTACTTCAAGTTCTAACTTCTCAACAAACTCGAGTCCTAGAATCTTGATAATGTTCTTTGACTTTAGATCATGATTACCAAGAATAAAAGTAACTTTCTTCTTCTTTGATATCTTTCTTAATAGGCTCAGAATATTCCAATGTCTCTTTTTATATCTTTCTATATACTTTGAGTCAAATACATCCCCATTAAGGATTAAATGATCATACTTTTCATTCTTTAGAACTTTAGCCAAAGATTTAACTTTAGAAACAGGACTCCCTAGATGAATATCTGAAATGACTAAAATATTGGACATCTTAACTATTTATTTGACTTTCCTCTGCTTTGCTCTATAATTTTAAATATGTTCAATCTATTCGGACCTGATAAAAGCACACAAGAGATTATTGATGATACTCTAGGTACTAATCCTTTTGGTTGGCAATATGTACCTAAGGAATCAGTTGAGCATCTTAAAGGAGAGGCTGAGAAGTTCTATAAAGAAATTCAAAGTCTCAAAGCACTTCAAAAAGGCTATATTCACGAGAGAGATGCAGCAAGAGAGATTAATGCTAAACTCTTGAAAGAAAAGGAAGAGCTCAAAGCTCAACTTAAGTCTATTGAGGAAGATGGAACAGAGGAGCACAATGCAGCTATTAAGCTCAGACAGGAGAATACTCATTTAAAAGATATAATCGACAAGTATAGAAATGCTTTTAAATTAGAGTCCTTTAAAGACACATGGAAGACTCAATATGACCAAGAAGTAGCTAAGAATACTAAGCTTGAAGATAAGGTTAAAGAGCTCGAGAATGAAATTAAAAACTGGAGAACAGGTGTTATGCACTGGAAGGATCTATATGATGAAAAGGCAGATTATGTAGATGAGCTAGTGAAGGAGGTTAATGGTCTTAGACATCTTAAGAAAGAAAATGTTGAGTTAATGGAGAGAGTTAGTGAGATTGATAGTGATCAAAATGAAGCATATAGAGCTGAGATCTTTACTCTTAAGAATGATATTGCTGTATTGAAGGCAAAATATCAAATCCTTGATCATAATTACCAAGGTTGTACAAAGTATAGAGATGAATATAAGCATCAGCTTAATGCAGCTAATAAGGAGAATGAAGCTTTGAAGAACAAGTTAAGAGAATATCAAGATAGGTTAGCTGAGAGTTTTAGCTATAGCGATATGAAAAAGTTACAGAATAAGATTGATGAGCAAAAAGAAGAGATTGAAAAGCTAAAGAAAGATATTGTTGATTATGTCTTTGAAAAGGATAATAAGATTAACAATCTTCAGAAAGAACTTAATCATATGAAAGCTGTTGCAGAAGGTGCAATTAGTTTGTGTGATTTATCTGATAAAACAGATTATGATTTAGCTGTAGATGAAATTAAGAAGACTCAGGATTGGAAAGAGACAATCGATGTTCTTAAAAATATGAAGTCTCAGGGATTTGAAGATTATGATCCTACGGATTTTGTGAAGACAGAAGAGACAACAGCTGAGAACTTAGAACAAAAGCATCCTATGTACCCTATTCACTGGGGTGGTTACGAGCCTGAAAAATGGAGTACAACAAAGGTTGCTGTAGATGATGCTGTTCAAGCAAAGTTGAAGGAGGTATATGGTATTGAAGAGAAAAAGAATTTTAAGCCTTGGGTTGAAGAGCCTATTAACTGGAAGGAAGAGGAAGTAGAGTTTAACGCTAAAGAGCTTCTGAAGAGAGTTACAGAATGTGCAGAATCTCTGCCTGTGTCACTTCCTAATGAGCTTCAGGAAGATAAAGAGTGGATCTGTCCATGTAATATGTGTAAACATGCAAGGGAAGAAAATACAGAAAAGTCTTGGGAACAGACAGCATCCGATTTAGCTTTGAGAGTTGTAAAGCTTGAAAAGAAGATAGAAGAGCTTACAATCATCAAACACCCTAGTAATTCAAACTTTAAGTACTTTCTTGAGCACGGAAAGTGGCCTTGGAATAACGAACATAAAGAATAATATGCCAAAAGCAATCCTTGAATTTGATCTTAACGAAGATCAGTACGAATTTGAACAAGCAGTTAATGCTAGTAAATATCGTTCTGTTCTCTGGGACTTAGATCAGTTTCTTAGAAACATAACAAAATATCCTTCTGATGATATGAAAGAGGATCGACTCACTCCTTATTATGCCCTTCGCGAAGAACTCCATAAACTAATGGACGAATATAATATAACTCTTGACTAATAATATGTTTTGGCTATTTGATAAAATTATAGACTCTATTACTTGTTTTATACTCAATGTAGTTTCTGGCGAGGATCATTCCTATCTTTTTAGAGAAGATAAAGAAATTATAGAAAAGAAAGATAAAGATACATATATTTGGAATTTTTAATATGAAACCCACTGTTGTTTGGATTACAGGTTTATCAGGTGCTGGTAAGACTACTACCGCTAATGCTTTAAATGAAAAGCTTAAAGCTGAAGGTTATAGGTCTGCTGTAGCTGATGCTGATACTTTAAGATACAATTCAAAAACTCCGATTGGATTTGATATTGAAGGTAGATGGAAAGCTGTTAACACAATGATCTATGCTGTAAGAAATATGATTGAATTTCAGAGAGCTGAAGTTGTTATTGTTGCAAGTATTTCACCTCTTAAACAAATGAGAGCATTAGCACGAGATATTTTAACGAAATATTGTAATGCTAAGTTTATTGAAGTCTATATGGATACACCTCTCGAGATATGCGAAGAGAGAGATCCTAAAGGATTGTATAAAAAATTTAGAGCAGGCCTTATTAAGGATATGTCTGGAATTGACTCTCCTTATGAAGTACCAGAGTGGCCCGATGTAAGAATTCATCCAAGATCTACAGCTTATGGTAAAATGACAGTTGCACGAGCTGTAGATATAATCTATAATCAAATTTACAACAAAACAACATTATGACAAAAAAGACACTACTACCTACTAACGACCTCTATCTTCAATTTACAGATGAGGAGATTCAAGAACTTGGCTGGGAAGCTGGTCAAAAGCTTGAAGTTAAACAACATGATGATGGTTCCATCGAGCTTCGTCCCTACGTAAAGCTTGAACTTGATATAGAAGAGTGGCCGAGAGAAGTTCTCGAGATGATTATTAAAGAATCAGTTGAGCAAGATATTTCTGCTAACGACGTTATTACTAATATGGTTAAAGAAGGTATTGAACTTCTTAATAAGAAAGAAGACACTTTAAAGAACTCTTCTAAAGAGCTTCTACTTGAAAAGGATTATCTCTATAACGCAGAAATAGATCCTAACTTTACTAACAACGATACTAGCATTTATAGCGCTTAGTCATAATTATCTTTATGAAAAGATTTTTATTGTTATTTACTTTATTAATAGCTAGCTGTACATATTACACAGAGAAACAATCAGAAGCTCTTAGTCAGAATGTATATGCGACTAATGATTCTTTAGGGAAAGCAAGAGTTGACCTTGCTTATTTTTATTCTAACGAAACAACAAAGTTTGTCAAACCACCAAAACATCCAGTTAAGATAAATGCTGTTTATCAGGCAGGAGATGTTGTTAAAAATTCAAAATCAGCTGAAAAAACGAGAGTTGTTATTGTTCCTGATCAATATCGAAACGACAAAGTTGTTGTTGTTGGCTCTACTGAGTATCAAGAGTTACTAAAAGATAGAGAAATAAAGAAGCAGTTAGAGCAAGATAACAAAAATATGACTAAGCAGTTAGATATCAATAAAGATGAAATTAAAAAACAAAACGATATGCGTGATAAAATGGTAAAGGATCTAAATCATCTTCAATCTGAAATATATAAGAAGGATTTAGCTATTCTTTGGAGAAATATTATTATTATTAGTTTGCTTGGTCTCATTGGTGGGTATATCTACTTACGAATGAATAAGTTATTCTTTTTTTAATAATAAAACCTACCTTTTTGATTAAATATATGTATGGATACGTTTATACATACATTAACATCCGTAGAGACAGCTGTTACAAGTGATGTAACCGCTACTAAATCCTATTTCGATAAGACAGCTCCGGTTGTTCTTACTAATATTGAAAACTGGATTATTGCTAATCCGAAGAAAGCATGTGCTATTATATTCTTTGTTGTTGGCTTTATCCTTGGAACCTTAATCTAAGGTTCTTAACAAAGCTATGGAATATTATCCTTCACGCTCTCCCTATCTCTTTATTCTCTTGTGTATATACGCCCTATTACTTGGGTTCGTTATAGCACACTGTATTTTATTTCACTTAAATAAAGTTAGTTTATTCTTTTATTGATATAGATAAGTATTTTTATTGCGCATAATTTATGGAAAGGAGAAAATTATTTCAAAAAGAGAATTTCATGGAAGGTAATCGCCAAAGATGGGTGTTTATTTTTCTCGTGTTTATGATTCTTATTATTAGTCTCGATGCGTTGCATCTTCTCAAAGATCCAACACCATACTTGACATTCCTTACATTTTTAGCAGGTTCGTTTATATTAGGCTATTCAGGTACATCTGTAATGCAATTATTCCGGTCTAGTAGTATAAATGAGAATCAAAATATCGATCAAACCGTTGATGAGCACAAGGATATTAACGAAACTAAGAATATTAATTTAAATGAACAGACATTTTCTAATAACGCTAAGGAAAATGACTACAATATACAGGATATTAATATATGAAACAACCATCACCTGAAGCTTTAAATCTAATTCTTGAATATGAGGTTGGCGGTGGTAAAAGTTATTATGAAAAGCTTTTATTGCACCCTACTTGGCCAGGAGGCGCCTCTGGAACCACTTTAGCTGTTGGTGTTGATTGTGGTTATTATACACCTGATGAATTAGAAAAAATATTTTATTTTTTACCATCAAATCAGCTCGATGCCGTAAAGAAGGCATCCGGTAAAACAGGAGAAGCTGGTAAAAACTATGTCAAACAAATAAAACCTCTCAATATTACTGTAACTTGGGATCAAGCTATCGAAATATTCAATACACTCACCTGGCCTAAATTTGCACGTCTTGCTGAACATACGTTCCCAGGGCTAGATCAGCTTTGCGACAATGCTTATGGTGCTTTAGTTTCATTAGTTTTTAATAGAGGCACTAGTCTTAGTGGTTCTAGTCGTGCTGAAATGAGGACAATACGTGAATTGGTTCCTAAGAAGGATTATAAAGGTATAGCAGAAGAACTACGTAGTATGAAGCGTATTTGGGAAGGGAAAAATCTCGATGGACTATTAGCTAGGCGTGAAGCCGAAGCTAAATTAGTAGAATCTTGTATATAAAATGGCTAACAATATAATAGAAGAGTTCTTTGATTTTAAGCAATCTTGTCCTGATAAGATTCCCAATTGTAGAGAGCTTCGTGAGCAGTATCAAAAGGATGTACAAACTGTACGAGATGCAAAATGTAGACCATGTGCTGAAACAAGAATAAGAATAAGATATATGGAGATAGTATGGAAAGCTTTTATGGATTCTCTTTAAGTTAAGATGTCTGCTTAAATGTTCTATAATATTTGTAAAATTTAGCTGCATGTGCACGTTCAAATTGTCTAGCATCTATTTCACATTCATTTCGATAATATGCATTTGTATTACGCTCTACATCTTCATCGGTATAATTTATCCTCGATATACCCACCTTGTAAACTCTTGATTGCATCCAATGACGAAATTCATGAAGAAAATGATTAAAAAAAGCTCGCCTCATTTGTATATTTGACGGTCGATTGCTTTTGGTAGGATTACAACATAAACGAATTTTATCAGTTTTAAAGGTATAACAACTAAAATCCGAATCAAACATTATTTGTAATGTTAATGTTTTTTGTCTCGTACTCGTCGTTGGTTCAAGTTCGGCAAAAAGTAAAGAGATAGCTGCCTCCATAGCGTGAAGATTTACTTTATTTTCTTCAAACCATGTAGTAGACTTTTTTGTAGGTCTTAACTTAAAAATAATCATGATGGATTATTAGCTGTATACACTATAATATAATATATTAATGGAAAACACAACTAAAAACAACGATATAATTGAAGTTACTACAGAACTTACGGTCTCTGACGTTAAAACGTTAGATTTTATTCTCGATACCTGCTTAACAGCTAAAATGTTCGCAGAACAAAGTATACCAGTTGTTGAAAAATTAAGTTTAAAGCTTAAACAGCTTGTAGCTAATTTAGAACTCTCGTCTTAGAGATGTTCGTTGGCAATATTCATAAATATATGAATATAATGTCAGCTTTAATAGCCATAGCGTCAGTTTGCGAGGAATTTACGGATACTATTCTTGTCGATAAAAAAAAGAATAGTATTATTGTTAACGTAAAAAAGCAGTGGTTTGCTGTACTAAACAAACGCTTACTCTCTATGCGCTGTACTTTGGTTCATAAGACTCCTATTAATACAGGCTATACCTGTACATACATTTATACAGAATAGTAGTTGATATTATCAATATTGTTATTTATAATATACTCAAATATGTTAGTCTTTGACCCTATTGCCCATTCTTATAAAAACGAATTTACAAGTGAGATTTATACATCAGCTTCTGCTGTTTTAGGTAAATTTAAAAAACCTTTTGATGCTGATACTGTTGCTGAGCGGGTTGCTAAAAAAAGAAAATGCACGGTTGAAGAAATTAAAGCGGAATGGAAGCAGTCAAACGACTTTAGTAAAACATACGGAACAGAAATTCATGCAGCTATTGAGCAATATAATAAACTAGGTACATATGATATAAAATATGTCGATATTATACAGGCATACATCGATTTAAATATTATTGATAATAAACGTGACAGTCTTCTTATTGAACAACAGGTTTATAACCATGAATTTAAGATTGCAGGTACAGCCGATATTATTAGAGTTGAAGATAAGGGGGGGTTTAGTATCTTTGACTTAAAGACAAATAAAAAATTTAATTTATATAGCCAGTACAATGATTATCTCCTTGAACCTGTTAGTCATTTACCAGCTTGTGAGTATTCAAATTATGCACTACAGCTCTCTCTATACGCGTATATGTATCAAGGGATAACAGGTAGAAGAGTAAATCAGCTCGGTGTTCTTTATTTTGATAGAGAGAGCTGTAAGTTTACACATTACCCTGTAAATTATATGAAGCATGAAATAGTGTCTATGCTTAATTATATAAAAAACAAATGAAATTTATAGACGTAATATTCGAAAATAGTCAAATTAAAGAGGCTAAACTTTACGGGCCATCGAAAAAAGCTGCTGAAAGACCAGAAACAGGAATTACCA
>Ga0208741_10000038_pt1 | contig 74960 bp, 77 predicted proteins | sample CryBogCBE03Jun09_FD_184576 | JGI IMG/M metagenome (GOLD analysis project Ga0208741, IMG submission 184576) | Freshwater microbial communities from Crystal Bog, Wisconsin, USA - CBE03Jun09 (SPAdes) | ecosystem: Environmental > Aquatic > Freshwater > Lake | place: Crystal Bog, Wisconsin, USA...
CTGCTGTATGGAGTATACTCAAGTAAAAAATTGTTTATACTAACTTGTAACGATAAATGGCGTGTTGATCAACACATGCGTAATCGTCCGGGTCGTATCTTCTACATGATCGACTTTACAGGGCTGTCGCAAGAATTTATTGTTGAATACTGTGAAGATAACCTTAACCACAAGGAGCACATTGAGCGTATTTGCTCAATGGCCAATTTGTTTGCAGAGTTTAACTTTGATATGCTCAAGGCACTTGTTGAAGAAATGAACCGTTACGGTGAAACACCACAAGAAGCAATGAAGCTGCTAAATGCCAAACCTGAGTTTGATTCAGGATGTCAGTATGATGTTGAACTAATTATTAATGGGAAACCACTCAAAGGTAAACCACATCCTTCAATTTTTGAAGGCAATCCACTTGCCAATGTTGTACAGATTGGCTATGATTCAGAAGAAGATGAAGACAATGACTCAGGATGGATTACTAATCGCTTTAATCCACATGATTTAGTAAAAGTGGATAACAAAGGCGCCCGTTTTGTTTTTGAGAATAAAGATGCTCGTTTAGTATTAACACGCATTAAGGCAAAAATCTACAACCCGTATGCGTTTTAATAAATAGCTACGTGGGAAGGTCCCACAACCTACAGACTTTAAATATATGCGCTTAGTCTGTGCGCAGTAACAAGGAGAAGTAAATGATGTATAATAACAAGCTAGTTGCGAGCCTAAAAGCTAATGGCAAGATCCTTAGAGAATTTAAGGACACAGTCTATATTCCATTCGGTTCTGAATATAGTTTTCTAATCAAAAATCTACATACAACACGAGCGTTGATCAATATTTATATTGACGGCGATGATGTGACTGAGGGTGGACTAGTTGTCAATGCCGGGCAAGAAGTTAATTTAGAACGCTATATCAGAAATGGTAACCTCAAAGAAGGTAATTGTTTTAAGTTTATCGAACGCTCAGAAGGTATTGAACAGCATCGTGGTATTAAACTTGAGGATGGTATTGTTCGTATTGAATTCCAATTTGAATTGCCACCAGCAAAAATTAGCGATTTACCACAATGGCAGCAAGATAATTTATTTAAGAATATGGGTCCGATATCAGGCGCAGCGGGAATTTATAATTCTAGTAACATGCATACTCTTACCAGAAATATTGATTCCGTAATTACCACTAATAATGTTAGCATCGGATCGTTAGCCTCTGCCGTCCCAACAGCATCATACGCGGCACCTACGTATAATGATGCTGGTATTACAGTGGCAGGCAGTAAAAGTACGCAGTCATTTAGCACAACTTATATGGGTTCATTGGATCCAGAAAAACATAGTATTGTGTTGAAATTATTAGGCGAAACCCCTGATAATAAACCGGTGTTATCGCCGGTTACTGTGAAATCAAAACCAAAGTGTACCACGTGTGGGCATGTTAACAAAGCTACTGCACAATTTTGCAATAAGTGTGGAACATCTTTGACTATCTTTGCATGATGTAGATAATGTTGGTCCTACGCCAGGATCCTGGCGTAGTTGACATTATGTTAATGGTATGTTAACATAACAGTATGATGAAAAATACACTCTGGATTCAAAATGTGTCGATGGCAGATATTGTCAAAGGACACCACAACTTACCAGATAAACGTACTGTCTTGATACAAATTCAAGATTTCGGAACATGGCAATTTGCCATTCCAAAATATAAAGATGAATTTGTTGACATACATCAATTTCGATTTGATGACATAGAAGTTGAAAACGGCACTGCTATACAAGATGAGCAAGCTGTAAAACTGGTTGAAATTTTACAACAAGCACAAGCGGATGGTCATAATGTAATCGTTCATTGCCATGCTGGAATATGTCGAAGTGGTGCGGTTGTAGAAATTGGCGTAGCAATGGGTTTTACAGAACCAGACCGCCATAGAATTCCTAATCTGTTGGTTAAACGCAAGATGATGAAAGTATTAGTATGGACCTACAGTGAAAGCGATATAGAAGGAAACATATGAAATTTTTAGTTCAGATGAATCTCATACATGAAATGGGATTGTCACAAGTGCGCAATGCGATCGAATCATATCCGCATCAGTATGTAAGCGTGATCCCATTTTCCAATGAGTTGATATCCGAAGAGCCAGTTGAAGGCACCGACTATCTTGCCTATGGAAGTACACTGTTTATCAAAATTGGGCATGAGCTTGGTTGGCAGGGTGTTTACTTTGACTATGATAACTTTAACTACGAAACCGCAGTTAAGTATCGTAGTGATATGCTGAATGATGATATTATACTTCCTGCTAGTGAAGTAATTCCATACCTTGAATCATCCACAGTAGATACATGGTTTATTCGGCCTGCGCTTGATCTAAAACATTTTAATGGACAGGTTATTGAAAGGGAAGAATGTATTACGTGGTTGAAAGATGCCATGGCGTGTGCATCAAGCGGGTCTTATCAAATCACCCCGGATCTTAAAATTGTATTGGCTCGACCAAAAAACATTCAAGCAGAATGGCGTTGGTTCATAGTTAATGGGAAGATTATTTCCGGAGCAATGTATCGCTGTCGTGGACAACTTGTTAAGTATCGTGAGCTAGACCAAACTGTTATTGACGAGGCTCAAAAAATGGCAGATGGTTGGTTACCGCATCTTAATTGTGTCATGGATACTGCATTAGTCGATGACAAACTTTCAGTAGTTGAATTCAATTGTATCAATGGCAGCGGATTCTATGGACACGATGTCACTGCTATTTTTACAGCACTAGCGGAAGATTATAGTGTTTAACAATTATTTTTACCAAAATGGTTGATTATGCGTACTTATTTGCGTATAATTTTTATATTAACTAAATAACTTTATAACTTCGTAAAAAAGAAGTTGACAAGGATACTAAATAGTAGTACAATTACATATCATGAAAAACACAAGACTTTCCATATCGTATCAGTTACTCCAAACCTCAGCATTATGCTGGAGTCCGGTAGCCACTCTACGCTCAGAAAGTCATATTGCGTTTAATATGATTGATACAGGCAAAGAGTATAGTAGGGTCCGAGAAGGATGGGATGGTTAAGCAATAGCTAACATCATAAACTTTAAGGACCCTGGACTAGAAATATGCCAGGGTTTTTTTATTTTTGCAGTAAGTGTGATAGGCAACGCGAGCCTGTGGCGCACTATAAACATGCTACTATTAATGAGGGCGGCGTACCGGATGATAAGTTCCTGGCGATAACTGGAATGTGTAAAATGGTATAGTATTAAAGCATATTGGGATCGGCTCTAACGAGACTCCATAAGATGAGGAACGAAATATGTTTTAATACCGACATTCGTAAGAGTGTCGTAATGTACGTGTGTAGCTGAACGGTTAGGCCACGGATTGCAAATCCGTATTATGCAGGTTCGATCCCTGTCACGTACTCCATTTTGCGAACTTACGCTAAATATATATAAAGCGAGGGTTCAAATGTTTTGTCAAAATTGTAATATAGAGCACACTGGTATATATGGGTCAGGTAGATTTTGTGGCGTTAAATGTGCGAGAGGGTTTTCTACGAAAGCTAAACGAGAGGAAATTAATAAAAAAGTTTCCGCTAGCCAAACTGGCAGAAAATTATCTGAAGCGCATAAGAAAAATATAGAATCAGGTAACAATTTTAATAGAGTTGAAAAAGTTACAAAAACTTGTATTGGATGCTCAACAGAAATAATTTGTCGCATTACATCAAAAAAGAAATTTTGTACTGTTAAATGCTGGGCAACTTACACAGAACAATACAAAGAACCTTTTTTATTATATAGAAAAAAATCTAATTTTGATTTTAATATAACAGACTACGAAGATAAATTTGATTTAACGTTGGTAGAGCAGTATGGCTGGTATAGTCCATCTAACAAAGGAAACAATCTAAATGGAGTTTCTAAAGATCATATGCTAAGTGTCAAAGATGGATTCATATTAGGGGTGGACCCTGAAATTATTAAGCATCCAGCGAATTGCCAACTCATTCTACATAGACAAAATCAAAGTAAAAGAGAAAAAAGTTCAATAACTTTAGAAGAATTAATGGAAAGAATAGACAACTGGTTGACAATTAACTCATCCGCTACTATAATACTTGTATAGTAAATGTTCTTTAACAAAACGACGTAATATTGAAGCATACCAAGGCGTAAGCCGATATAGGGATATAGCCGGGCCCCAAGAGCCTCAGGGTTGGCAGGTTCAAGTCCTGCGCAGTGTGTTTCAATATTACGTTGTAGTATGTATAAAGCGTGGGTTCTCAACGAGTCCCTGTGCAGAGAACTGCTGTCCCGACATTTGTAGCGCCTGATGATAGAGTAACGCCTTGAAACCTTAGGGTAGCGCGGAGTGATCACAGTCGGGGAATAACTGATCACCAGGGGACTCACTCTTTATACATACTACTGTCCATATTGAAGTACATTACTCTGGGTCGCTCTCAGGTAGGTACATAGGGATTGATCACCCGGGTAGGTTCGAATCCTACAGTAGTGTATTTCAATATGGTAATGTGTAGGCTGATACACAATCGTTGAAGTAAGCTCTCAACGAAATGACTGAGGGGCTAACTATGGGCAAATTTGAACAAACATAGGAGCCGCATACAATTCTAGATATGTATGTGGGTTGTCAAGTCGGAGATCAGCACCGACACCATATTGAAGTACATTGACAAGCAAGATAGTTGGGCAAACAATTATCTCGCACAGTTGGTATTTGCCATCCAAGGGCCCTATGGACCTTCAGTGTATTTCAATATGGTAATATCAGTTGTTAGTGGGTCATATGCGGGACTGACACTAAGGGGTACATCGAGGCTCGGAATCTCGGACACTATCAACACAATAGCACAAAGGTTGTTGCAACAATCTCTCGTGGTCGCAGACTGTACTACGGTCCTTTCCGTTCGATTCGGAGTGTTATTGGATATGCCATATTGAAGTACACTTAACACCTTCAGGACCCAGTGGTCGCCATGTAGTCGGTTGTGTGCGCACCTAGTGTATTTCAATATGGTTAATAACCATAGTCGGCCCGTGTTCCCACCGTGCGATACCCGACTTAAAAAAGCCGATAGCTATATGTGACGAGCAGGCAGTGATCAACGGTGGGGCTATATTGAAGTACATTACTCTCCAGGGTGGGAACCTGAGCGTTAAGGTGTAGGTAGTAGATTGAAAAATCGAACCTGTATATATCTCGTATTGCTAAACCTCCCAGGTTATACGGACGTAACATCGGTAGTGTATTTCAATATGGTATAAACTATATCAAGCGACTGCAATCAATTGATATAGGTTGTGTAGGTGTACTGGCTGGCACACGGAACCGTAGTAGGCAAAGTTGAAACCCTTGCAGGGGTGAATGAAATGCCGAAGTGGGACTGGGGGTAGGGTTCGAATCCCTAACACATTTGAATTAAGAGCGAAGGGTTCGCTGGTCTTGTGAAGAGGGGTTCGACTCCCTGAGCCGTCTGGTTCGATTCCTGGCGGGGCAGGTGCAATAACAAGACACCATATTGAAGCATACTGTACACAAACGCCAATGGTGAGCGACTCGTCGAGGGACAGGTATAGTGGGTTCGAACCCCACTGTGTATGAAATGACGATTTCAACAGTGTGTTTCAATATGGTACTCGGGTATACGTCAAAACAAAAGTAGGAAAAAGAATGGGGAATAATGTACTGTTTAAGGACACCCTGGTCGCCACGTCATCCTTGTGGTCGAAGATATTACCTACTACCTGATTGAAAGAGTAACCATATTAAAATACATTAACCGGTGTTGGTATGTCGCACACTGATCGCCTGGACTACGAACCTAGGTAAGACAGAGGTACTAGTGTATTTTAATATGGCCAATGGGACTGCATGGTGTGGTCGCCGCACTGTCACTGCGGATATCGATGGGATCGTTACCCATATTGGTCGCCAAATTATTAATACAAGTTATGCCCCAGCCTGGGTTGCAAACTGGATTTGAGGCCAGATGTAGACGGGTTCGATTTCCGTTAGGGGCACTAAGTTTTAAGGGTCAGTAGTTCAATTGGCAGAATAGCGGTTTTGTATAAATAAAGTATAAACTACTTAATCTATAAAACTACCAATTTACTAAAACGAAAGAAAAAAATGTCTCGATAGTGTAATTGGCAACACTTTGGTCTCCAAAACCAACATTCTAGGTTCGAGTCCTAGTCGGGACGCCATATATTGCCTCGTAGTAAAGGCGGCGACGATAGCAACGATAATCTAACATTAGTTTGTCCGAACTGTCATCGTTTAGCACACGAGGGAAAGATTACAGAATTTGTTTCATTGACTACACAAATAGGCGATGAATGATAGGATGTGAAGATTTGGATTGGTATACCTCTAAGGACGGGGCCGTGACTGTAAATCACGTGGTTTTATACCTGGCAAGGATCGTTACCTTGACAATCCACCAAGTTTTATCTCCGTATGGCGTAATCTGGTAGCGTAGCTGGTCTGGAGCCAGGCGGTCCAAGTTCAAATCTTGGTATGGAGACCAAATGTTTTGTGTAGATTCTGGAATTGGCAAACAGCTGGACGAGCAGTTCAGCCAATGGGTTCGAGTCCCATGGAAGACCGCAAGTCTTTTAGTATGGTACTGTTGGAGGTTCGAATCCTTCTCTACGCACCAAGTTTTTTAGCCTTGACGCTGAAATGGTTTCAGCCCGTCACGACATGGCGAGTTAGGTGGTTCGATTCCACACTAGGCCACCAGAGCAGAGGATAGATCGCATTATCCAGTATGAGTTGAGCGGGTAGGTACCTAATCCCGACAGCAGGCAATAGTACAGAACTACAATGCGATAGGTGCCAGTATTGTCTGGTATGGGCGGAGACCTCAAAAACGCTGTCCACCAATTAACACAGCTATCGTCTATCGGTTAGGACACCAGGTTTTCATCCTGGCGAGCGGGGTTCGATTCCCCGTAGCTGTACCAAAAATTTTTACAGCAAACAAATTTTGCTTAAATAATATCAACGCCCTCATAGCTCATTTGGTAGAGCACCGCATTAGTAATGCGGTGGTGGTCAGTTCGAATCCGACTGAGGGCACCAGTAATGGGTAAGTGGCCGAGTGGTTGATGGCTCTAGTCTTGAAAACTAGCGATCCTGAAAGGGGTCCGTGAGTTCGAATCTCACCTTGCCCTCCAAATTGTAATATACGGAGCGTGGGCCGGATGGTAAGGCAGCAGATTGCTAATCTGTACAGCGGCTCATACCGCTGATAGGGTTCGACTCCCTAACGCTCCGCCAAAAATTTATTCCGCAGAACCCGAGTATGGACATGGGCGTGGCTGTTAACCACTGTATAAATTGGTTCGATTCCAATGTGCGGAGCCAAAAAAAATAGTAGCGAGCATTGGTATGCGGCTGTGTTTTATAAACACGGGAGACTGGTCAGATGGGCTGGAACGATAGAGTTCGAATCTCTACGCTACTACCAGATATTGCGTCCGTAACTCAACTGTATAGAAAAACAAGTCTTATGTAACATCAATAACAAACAATTAGTGCATACATCCACTTGTTGGCTCTAAATTCTATATTGCTAAATATTAAAAATACAACGTGTATTATCAAAAATTTACAAGGAATTGGAATGAAAATAATTTCATTGGATTTACAACATGACGCTGATGTGGTAAAAGAAGAAATAGCAAATGATCCCAATGAATGGTTTTGGCCTTATTCAGATGAACATCATATATTTGAACAAGCTCACATGAAATTTATAAACAGAAATTTAAATTATTTCAACTTTGCTTCAATGGTAGCACAAACTACCGAGCCTGACGATTTCAATCCTAACCTTCAAAAAACACTAAATTTTTGTAATAAAATTCGAACATTAACTGGAGATAATGGTCCGTTTGGTCGAATGTGTGTATGGGATTTGCCTTCTCAATCACAATTATTACCCCATACAGATAGATACTGGTATCATTTTAATATAATTAGAAATATATTTGTAATCAGCGATAATCCTGAAAATAAATTAAAAATCAATATCAATAATGTTCCAGTCATATGCAAAAAAGGAACATTATTTCAATTTAATCCTGCTACTGAATTACATGAATTTATCAATCATAGTAATGGGAATTTTTATTTTTTAGGGTTTGACTTTTGGAAAGTTGAAAATTTGTCAAGACACCTTTCAATTTTAAATATAATGGAAATTATTAATAATCCATCTCGTCTCAATGGGTTTGGAGCAAATGGTACGCCATGCAAATATATATCAAAGCATTAGATCATGCGTCTGTAGCTCAACTGGATAGAGTTCTGGTCTTCGAAACCAGCTGTTGGGAGTTCGAATCTCTCCAGACGCACCAAATAATACCTTTGTAGTTAAATGGTATAACAGCCGCTTGATCTGACTAAATAATCTCATAGGAGATATTTAATGAAAAGAAATACGACTACTTGTTCAAAATGTAATAGTGAAGTATCATTATCAAACTATACAAAGCATTTTTTAAGTAAAAAATGTTTGTCTGGTGGTAAACAAATTGCTAACTCATCATTATCGTGTATTTATTGTAATGCCGTATTCTTACGTTCTTCTGGACGAGGAGTTCACGAAGTTCAATGTGAATTTAATCCGCAAAGAAGAATTCTAAATCTAGGGAAAGTTGCATGGAATCTTGGTAATAGAAATACACCTGATATGAGAAACCCAGAGTTTATGGGAAAACGGGGTGGATATCGCCCCAACTCCGGAAGAAGTAAAAAATTTAGAGTATTAGATTCATTCGGAAAAGAAACTGTGTTACAGAGTACTTACGAATTAAGATGTAGTGAAATATTGAAGGAACTTCAAATAAAATGGCTTAGACCAAAAGCACTAAAGTATGACAATAGAAACTATTTTGCTGATTTTTATTTACCAGATTATGATATCTGGTTAGATCCTAAAAATAGTTACAAAGCAAAACAAGACGAAGAGAAAATAGCAAAAGTAATAGAACAAAATAAAATTAAGTTATACATTCTTTTAGACGAACATCTGACTAAAGATTACATTGCCCGATTAGCTCAGTTGGTTTAGTAGCGCCATCTTGATAAGGTGGAGGTCCCTGGTTCAAGCCCAGGATCGGGTACCAAAATATATACCATTACAAGTTCAATTCTTGTCGAAGGTACCAGTAACGTAGTAAATAGTAACATGGGTCAATAGTGTAATTGGCAACACCGCAGTCTCCAAAACTGCTATTCTAGATTCGAGTTCTAGTTGGCCCGCCAAATTAACCTGAGAGGTCGCAATGAAGTTCAACATACCACAAATTAAAGAGTTTATAGACAGTCAAGGTCCCAACACTAAAATTTATATTGGTGTGGATTCGGAACGAGTTAAAAAAGGTACACAATGGTTTGCTGACTATACAGCGGCTATCGTTGTTCACTTAGATGGAAAACATGGTTGCAAACTGTTTGGCGAGGTAACTCGTGAAAGAGATTATGATCGAGTTGACAAACCAAATACACGCTTAATGACTGAAGTATTCAAAGTGTCGGAATTATATTTAAAATTATCTGAAGTATTAGAAGGACGTGAAGTTGAAGTTCATCTTGATCTTAATCCAGATGATGAGTTCAAAAGTTCTAATGTGGTAGCGCAAGCTATTGGATATATACGAGGTACTTGTAACGTTGAACCACGTGTTAAGCCTTTCGGGTTTGCTGCATCGTATGCTGCCGACAGATTCAGAAGTTTGAAGGCGGTTAACGAGTAATGTCACAGGATAATTTAATTTATTCTGGACCAATGTTTAGGGCGATGGCCTGGGGAAGAATGTTTGCTGTATTACCTCATCGCTGCATTAGAAGCCGCAAGATAATATGGTTTAAATATGCTAGATCAGGTTACCTTATAACTGGTCTAGGACAAGGCGATTCAGTATGGGTGTGGATGACTGAACAAGAGTACTTAATACATTGTTTAAAGGCTGGCGATGAGTAATAGCGCAAAAGGACGTAAAAGTTATGACAGTACTATGGGTAATACCATAGTACCGTTCTTCAATCGCAATGTAACACCTTATCCAACAGAAGCAGGTGGTCCAAAGTTTGAGTTAATTCCTGTTACTAAACAAAAAGACATTATGATTAATAATGCTCGATTGTTTGCACAACAAGAGTATGATCGTATTATGGAATTGGTTTCGGTATTAGAACGACAAGCTGCTGATATTAAACGCAGATTGGATATGACTGATTTAATACATAGTTGTGTATATGATTTTCAATTGACTATGGGTCAGACCTACTGGGTAATAAAAGATACACGCAAAGATACAGTAATATTATCAGGAATGTCACCCACAGATTGGACCAGTGGTATTCCAGTAGATTATGAATACTTAATAAAGGTACGTTACATGGGTGATCACTCATGGATGGAATTAAATGAATAATGCCCCGGTGGTGTAATGGTAGCCACGTTAATTTGTTTTTCAACACGTTTAGCATAAATAAATGCGGAGGCAAAAATATGTTATTAATTGAAAATTATATTACACAATCTAAAGAACAAAGGCAACGGCACATAGATTTAACTGATCCATGTATAGAACGAGGTGGTCCACAAAAAGGTGGATTATCAAGTTATTGTAAAGGACTAATGGCACATTTATTAGATACTACTATTCCAAGTGGTCATAAAATACATGTGTGCCATGCCTGCAACAATGAAAAATGTAGTAACCCAAAGCATTTGTATTGGGGAACTGCACAAGAGAATAGATTAGATCAAGGTCATAATACTTCTCCGTGGGACAGAATGGTTGAGAAATATGGTTACGAAGAAGCCTGCAGGATGAACGCTAAAGGCAAGAAAGGTAACACCAACGGTTCTGGAAACAAGGATAAGCCTAAGACTGAAGATCAAAAGAAAAAAATCTCCGAGAGCATTAAGTTGCACTGGGAGAAAAGAAAAGGGCTCGTGGCGTAATTGGTAGCCGCACTGGATTTAGGTTCCAGCGAGAAATCGTGAGAGTTCGAGTCTCTCCGAGCCCACCAAACTTGCCCCGATAGAGTTCGAGTCTCTCCTGGGGCACCAAAACAAAATGATAAACATATTAGAAATCAATGATTTAAGTAATACTAAAATAGTTGACTTGTTAAAGTTTTCGTTTGAAGAAATTAATGATGACAAAATTATTAAAAATTATCATCCTGATTTCCACAATGAACCTGGAAATATATTTTATATACTTGACCAAGGTAGATATCGTAAGGGTTTCGGGAAATATTTTGTGGTTACAATTGATAACAAATATGCATGTAGTGCCGGATGGAATGAATATGAACTTAATAATAATGTAGCATTACTATTAACTCGTATGTATGTTGCACCTCAATATCGAAGAAAATATATAATCGGTAATAACATATTACCGCAGTGTATAGCCGAAGCTGATAATTATAAACATCTGTGGATTACAGCCAATGACTATAATAAATCTATATACACATATTTTGAAAGATCATCACAAAATAAAAGAACAACTTTATTTGATGATTGGCCAGATATCTACCGTAAATTTACTCCTATAGGTAAAAAAACTGTATACTATACAGAACAGTGGGTAGCTGAGTATAATAAAATTTAATTCATTGCTACGTAATAGTAAATATGTCCATACACTTAAGGTTATTATGACAGAAAAAGAAAAAATTGAATTCTTAGAGAAATCTATGGCAAAGTTATTTAACATAACATTCAAACTTAATATGGGAGACAATCTATACGATCTTGGTATTGATTCTCTTGATATTGTTGAATTGCAATTAAATTACGAAGAAACTTTTAATGTTGAACTACCACACACTGATGAGCCAATTGTATATGTATCAGACATTATTAAGTTAATGGTGTAATGTTCAATTTTACACACAACAATCATTTAAAGTATACCGTCGGCAATCGACTATACGGGTTTCGAGAGACACCTTATGAAAAATTTGTTGTTTCATGTGGGACAATTGACCATGACTATTACAAATCTAGCTCGTGGTTACAAGAACAATATCGTACTGCTGAATTGGTATATAAAGATTTCGGATCAGATTTTGCGGTTATGTTTAGTGGCGGAACCGACAGTGAAATAGTTATTAGAGCCTTTAAACATATAGGTATTACCCCAAGATCCGTTTTTATTAAATTTAAAAATGACTATAATATCAATGATTTAATAGTGGCAACAGAGATTGCCAAGCAATTAGATATTAATCTTGAAATTATTGAATTTGATGTTAAAGACTTTTATCATAGCGGCGCAGCATTTGACTTAGCAGAATCTATACAGTGTCGTCAAATTGCATACTTGACCGTTTATCATCATATTAATAAATTACAATGTCCTTCTGTCATGGGCGGGGAAATGTTATTACGTCGACATGTAGATACCACCGGCGGGCGTTGGTATTATTGCTTTCGAGAAAACGAAGATGCTTCTGCCATGCGATTCAGTAATAAATATAGAATTCCATTAGTCAATGAATGGTTTAGTTATACACCAGAAATGATGGCATATTACTTAGAACATCCTGGAATACAACATCTTATTAATACTAGATTTAATTATAAATTATCCAGCGTTAGTAGCAAAAATCAAATTTTAATGCAGTTAATGCCAGGTATCGTTGACAAACACAAAACACATGGATACGAACAATTGTTAGGATTCAATGGTGAAACTTACAATATGTTATACAAAAGTCATATCAAGAGATTAGAATCTAGTTTAGATGGTATATTTGTAGACAAGCTAACAACAATCTTATTTGGAGATGATAATGTCAGTAATTAAATTAACTAGTCAGCATATTGACCAAATAAAAGGTTTGTTTACTCATAAAAAATATATGGGTAAAGATATTAATGATGATGCGTTTAAATTAGAAAGTGCCAGTATCAATAAAATAACATATGATATATTTTGTGCCAACTATTTAAGCGACTTAAATAATTTCCATGCATATGGATATATCGAAAATGATGAGATCAAATCATTGATTTCTTTTTACGAAAGTGCAGAAGAACCAGCATGGTACTACACAGTATATCGTAGCAGTGGCAACAATGAATTACTGAGACCTGTGTTAGATAAAGTCATTGAATACAATGAATCAAATGGACGACTTAAATTTTATACATTAGTGCATCAACGTCATAGTAAATTATTGAGACGGTTTCATTGGAGCAAATATAACGATGAACGATACGGGTATTTCGATGAATACATTGTCCCATCCAAATTTAAATGCTATTATACAAATGCATGGGAATTATTATACAAAAGATTGCTTTTGCCAGAAGATAGTATTGTACGCTGCAATTTTTTGAAACAGGAATATAGAACGCAATTACCACAAGGTGGAAATCTATGAATAAACTATCTAAATATTTAACTACTATATCGAAATCATTTTGGTTTCAATGGATACCAAGTGTGTTATTGGGGTTAACAACCATTTTACTATTAGCAGTAGGAGTTATACCTTTATACTATCTTTGCTATACTTTTATTATGTGGATGTTAGTCTGCGGACTAGGTATAGCTGTAGGCTATCATCGTATATTTTCCCATAAAACACATAATTTACCAACATGGAAAGAAAATATCATTTTGTTTTTAGCTACATTTGCAGGACAGGGAGCCAGTATTTTTTGGGTCGCATTACATCGTGGTTACCATCATAGATACAGTGACAAAGAACAAGATTTGCATAGTCCAATACATGGTAAATGGAATGCATTTGTCGGATGGGAACACAAAATAACTGAAGCTAACAATCCAATAAATCTCAAATATGCTGTTGATTTGCTACGCAAATCTAATCACATTTGGTTTCACAAAAATTATCTTAGAATATTATGGGGAGTTCCTGTACTAGTTGCATTATTTGATTGGAAGTTATCATTGACGGCATTCTGGCTTGTGACATTTGTTGGCACAACACAGGACAATTTAGTTAATTTATTTGGACATGTTAAAACATGTATAAGCTATAGAAATTTTGAAACTGATGACAATAGTCAAAATAATTTTATTTTAGGATATCTATGCTGGGGTCAAGGATGGCATAATAACCATCACTATGCCCCAGGAAACTTTGATTTTGGCACTGAAACTAGCGGTAAATGGTGGGAACTAGATCTGTGCAAGATTTTTTTACCATTATTAGGTAAAAAACGTATTACTTAGTTACTGAAGTAAATGTATCAGTAATTCCAACTGATTTATTATAATCATCGCGTTGTTTAAAATAAGCGATATTCTGTGAATCATTATAGTGTGTATCTGCACTAGCTTGATCTACCCAAGCAATAACTACAGTAATAGTCAAGTCAGTTGGAGTAACTGTTCTTAAAACAATTTTATGTGTATCTATAAAATCATGTAATAATCTGTTATAAAAATCTGCGCTAGCTGTAGGGTTGTGTTCATTCCACCATTGCACAGATGTAGATGGTCTTGTAAATACTCTAGTTGTTAATATCATAATTATCTCCTCAGATATATTTATTTATTGATTGATTTTATTAGCAGGAGTGCTAATACCATTTATTGGCATATAAGTTCTATTTAACAGGGTATGATCATGATCAGTTGGGCCCCAATCGCCATCAGGATGGAATGATATAACTATCAACCCAGTATCTTCAGTTACGAATCTATGTACTTCCTGTTCCTCCATACAAAATACAGCTCCAGGAATTAGATCATGCTTAGTTGTTGTAGATTCAGCATATCCTTTGCCAAATATAACGATACCTAATCTAAATGATGGATGAGTATGAAATGTTTGATTAATTCCCGGGGGAAAATGTAATGAACTTAAACTAGGATCGCCCATACGTGGGGGATAGACTAGTAAACTGTCACTGCAATGATCTATATAACATAGACGTCCTCGTGGTTCGATTGGTCCGCCAAATACATTTTGTCCATTAAATCCGAATTTAACGATACATACTCCTACTCCATCAATAACTATCGTATCACTTGAGTATCTACTGCTAATCGAAAAGAATTCATTTGGTAATACAGTTTTTGAATCTGAAACTTTCATTGATCCACTAATACAAAATCCGTAGATAGTGGAATTTTTAGGTACAGTAAATGTTCCATTGGTAATCTTATGGACCTCGCATGGATACATGCTATCAGTTCTGTCTAATACCACATTATCGTTATTACTTATAAACATTGTCTGTTCCTTTTTATAGTACGGATATTTATATACGTTGTATACTACGATAAAATTCTAAGTTTGCGCCACGTTTTCTTGCCGCACTTAACATTTTTTCGTTGTTAATTGATATAACACTACCTATTGTAACGCCCCCGAGATTTTTGATAATTTCAATTAAACATTTGTGGCATATTTGATTTAATCCTTGTCCTCGATATTTCTCATCAGTAAAACTAAGATTAATCCAACATTCTTGTCTATCTGTTATATAATCATATACTTGCCCTGTTACAACAGTTTTGTCTGAATTCTCTAACCATATAACTGATGTGTTATTTCTAAATGGTATACCAGGGGTATTAAAATTATTTTCTAGTAGTTCTAAATAACAACTAGTCATTAGTTTAATAGGAGGAACTGATATGCAATTATCACTGTGCCATACCGTTAAAATTTCATTTTTATGCGTAATTTCTTTCAATAATTTCATCATTATTTGCAAACCATTTTTTTCCATGTATTGATAACGTTCATATCATTAGTATATCTATCTAAATTGTTATTATGTATCATAATCATTCCCATAACTGACGGAAAGTTTTTAGTTACTGGAATTATACCAGGAAATAAATTATGTCGTTCTTCGTAATAATCAAATGAATCTAATTTTTTAATGTTACTCATGTCTAAATTTTCTATGTATCTTTCAGTATAATTGTTAATACATATTTTGTTAAAATCTCCTAATTTCTTATACATCATATTATTTTTATTGTGTGTATTAATGTTTAGGTAGCTTTTCAAACTATCTAATGCCCAATTATTATTAGTAACTGCATGTATTGGACCAACTACCGCTCTTCCCTGGCTTCGGAAATTTATCTCAACCAAATGCGGAGTTCCATTTTTAATCTTTACTTGTGTCCATGTTAACCCAATTCTAACACCTAGTGCATCTAGGATAGTAACTACATATTCATACAATATTTTCATATAAGGATGAGTACTATCTATTAATTCATTTTCTTCTCGCCAAGGAAATATGTTATCAACCAAATATTCACCTTTATACACACTAGCCATTGTGCATTTATGTAGTCCCATATAACTAGACATTTCAATACAAAATTCTTCTCCATCTACATAGTCTTGAACCATATATATAGTGTCAGAATTAACCAAATTACTGATGGTATTAAAATCTGGCTTGATATGGACATCAATATTGCCTGCACCATTAACTGGCTTAACTACTAATGTTTGGTTACGGCATTGATCAAGTGTGTCTTGAGTTAACAGAAATTGTGTAGTATCTACAATGCTTTTAGTCTTTAAATAATTAAGATAGTCAAATTTACTATTTCGATATACTTGTTTATCTGGATCATTACATAATTCTGGAAAAAAATAAGATTGTAATTTATCAGCCAACGGAAATGCTGCACAATCGCCAACCAAAAAACACTGTACATTGTATTTTTGTAATAAATTAACGGTATCGTCAAAATTACTATGAACTATTTCTTCGTCTAATAAATGCAATGCACGATTATATCCACTGAGTTTATGATTATCACTTGGCCAAAGTCCAATCAGATAATAATCTTTAAAAAAGTTTTTGATTATATTAATATAACCATATCCAGTATACCTAACAGGATTTACAATAACGATAGATTTCATATAGGCATTAACTGCTGTAACAATTCATTGTAATCAATGATGATTTCTGTTTCACCATATTCTTCGACGTCTTCTATTATTTTTTTAATATCATCATCAACTTGGTTACTTCTGTATAATTCATAAAATTTTTCTAGTCCTGTATATTTTGGTCTAATAGCCATATCAGGCCAATGTCTATACATAGCAAAAGGTTTAATACTAAAGTAATTCATATTGGTCCATGCACTTGCAAGCGCATATTCATACTTAATCCAATGTTGAATATCAGGATCAAGCAACCATGCTAACATTATTTCCGGAGTTTGCATAAAGAATCTGTGACTAATGTCGTTGCCAATTTCTCTAGCAGATTCAATTAGTGCTATCGAGACTACTTCTTCTTCTAAATACAAACCCGTTAAATTCGGTCTACCATTGTATCTATGTCGTTGCAATTGTATGTCCCCTCCGCCTAATACACAATGATAATCTTGAAAATGCTTAATCATTTCTCGATGTAATAAAATACCAACGTAGTCAATATTGTATCGCTTTGCATTGTTCAATAATTGATTTCGCAAGAAATATTCAAAATCAATGTTGACTATAGTGTGTTTTATGTTATGCTGTGTAACATAGTCTAATGCATATTGAATATCATGCTTATTAATACTTGGATCATCGAGATAAGTTAAATTCATAATGCCAACTTCAAACTCAACATTAGCTGATTGAAAAGACCGAATTACAACTTCGCTGTCGATTCCTCCACTAAAACATATTAGTATTGGTTTTGTCGCATTTTCAGAAATTAATTTAGCTGCTCTAGTACATTCGTATTTAAATGACGTTGGCATATATTCGCAACGTCCAAATTTTACCCAATAATTACCGATTTTATTATCAAAATTAAATAGACTGTCGCCCCAGCCAAATTGAAAATGATTGTTATGTGTAGTATACATATTAATTTAATAACCTAACAATATTTAGCACTAAATATTAACGTTGATATAATAGTAAAAATTATTCTTGACAACATATAATAAAGAATATACAATAGTAACATAGTAAGAAATTAAATGGGAGTGTGGAGAAATTGGTAAACTCAATTGACTTAAAATCAATCGGCGCAAGCCTTGGCGGTTCAAGTCCGCCCATTCCTACCAAGAATTAATTGAAGTACAATGCGGGTATAACTCAGTGGTAGAGTGTCAGCCTTCCAAGCTGTTCGTCGCAGGTTCGAATCCTGTTACCCGCTCCAAATTTAGTATAAATAATAATATGCGGGTGTATCTCAGTTGGTAGAGAGCTTGCTTGCCAAGCAAGATGTCGTCGGTTCGAACCCGATCACCCGCTCCAGAGTACTCCTTATATGACAGTTGAACATAGTCATATAAGGGAAGGGCAGCGTTCAACCTGCCCGAGAGTTTTTAGGGGGATGGGTCTGCTCGGAGTGGACACCTGCTTTGCAAGCAGGAATCAGAACGGTTCGAATCCGTTATCCTCCACCAAAATAATTATTTTAAAATATGATCAACACAAATTACTTAAAAATAGCAAATGATATTGAGTTTAATAGTTGGAATATTGAAGAAATAGAAAAATCATTTATCGATGTTGCTATACCAAATGAATCGACGGTTTATATACATCCTTCTGGTATGCCACATTGGCAATTATTTAAAAATACAAACATTGCATTTTCTAGAAACTTTTATTATAATTTTAAAGAACAATGTATAGAAGTTTCTGAAAAATTAATAAATTTACAAAAATCTATGCAGTACGAAGATAACGCATTAGTAAAAAAATTTATAAATCATAAAATTACTCCACATAGGGTAGTACTTATGAAAGCAATAGCAGGATATGATGTATTACCGCATTGTGATGTAACTAGAAATATCAGTATTAATATAGGATTAAAAAATTCCAATATAGGTACTACTTATATTAGTGAAAATAAAGATTTTACAAATTTTTGGGCATATCCCAATTCGTCATTCACAATGCAAGATGGAGATGTATATTTGTTACAGGTAGAAAATGCGCATACAGTTACATCTAATGTGCCAAAAAGCGACAATTTAGCTAGATATATTATCAGTTATCATTTGGAGTTTAATTCCTGCCAAAATGCTTGATAATAAGTAATATGTGTACTATAATAAAGTTTGATGCGGGATAGGGGAGTCTGGTCGTCCCCGCTAGTCTCATAAGCTAGAGATCGTGTGGTTCAAATCCCACTCCCGCTACCAGTTTTAAATTCAAAGGAAAATAATGTTTATCAAAGTAACCAATGCAAGTCCCGCCCACAAAGGCAAGGCACTACTGCTTAAAGCTGATCTTATTCTAACTGTGTACGAAGGTACTGCAACCAGAGAAAATGACGTAACTGAAGAAGTAACCTTTGTCTTTAGTCCTGAACACGGGACTTGGGAAGTAGAAGACAGTGTTGAAAGCGTACTACAACAGTTAAACGAAATTTACCGTAATTAATATTATAGTGTAATCAATATTTGCGTTTGAAGCTAAACGGACAAGCAAGAGCCTCTAAAACTCCGAATAGTGGGTTCAACTCCCACCAAGCGCACCAAATTTTTAAAAGGAAAGTAGCATGAAAAAATAGATTGGAAGTTCATCATTAAGACTGTGGAAGTGGGGCAATGACACTTATCATACTGGATACAGAATATTTACGCTGTGTTTTAGTAAGTTCTTTGATTGTTATATTTTTCACTATAAATTAGGTAGTTACATACCAAAGCACAAAGATCCAAGTGCTGGTCGTAAAATTTATAGATTAAACATAGAATTAGTTAAAGCAAAGAAAGGTGGGCAATTTGTTTGTAATAAAATGATATGGTCTTTATGGAATAGAATCTATTTATTTCGTGCAGATGACTCTTATCACTATGTAACTTCGATTGAGCAAGGTTCAAGATGGGTTTTTAGTATAGGAGTCAAATTGTAAAGTTTTTATCTGGGAGTAGTTCAATTGGTAGAATGCGTGCTTTGGGAGCATGTGGTTGCAGGTTCGAGACCTGTCTCCCAGACCAATTTTAATGTAGTCTTAACTTTAGGAAACACATGCAAGTAAAAACAGCAGCAAGCCTTATCGATGTCAATATTTGTACCGAACAAGTTGGTAATAAACGCTATGATTTAGTTTTAATCGCCGCTGCCAAAATGCGAGAGATGAGATTTCATCGTACCGGATCAGGCAAGATTACAAGATTATCTGAAGCATTACTGGAAATTCAAGAGGGGCGTGTTGACCCTGCTGAATATCTAAGAAAAATAAAATAAGTTAGTTGGAGATTCGCCAAGCTGGTTAAGGCATCGGGTTTTGATCCCGACATGCGTAGGTTCGAATCCTACATCTCCTGCCATAAATTTAAATAAATACAGTATTAGTGAGGTTATCACATGAGATTCAAAGAGTTGTTTGAAATGCCAACATTTATCAATAAAGAATTGCCAGTCACAGATGTTAAGGTGCATGTTGCTAGCGTTGACACGTTGGACCGCGAATATGACTTATTAGGTTCTATCCCAGTTAGGAATAAAAAAATCATTGCAGCACTTAAAAAAGATAAATCCAGTGCTGTTATTGGACCTGCAGTTCTACGAGATGATGGTAAACCTTCTATAGAAGTAATTGTTACTCTTACCTTTCATGAAGCACCAAATTTGGGCGAGGCTAATAGTAACAAAACCTTGCAAGTTGATACTGTAACTTCAACTGATGAAGCTAGAGGGTTTGGATATGGATATCAGCTTTATAAAATGATTTTAAATCATGGATATACACTGGTTAGCGACAATATACAATGGAAAGCTGGTAAAGAGTTATGGTTAAAGATTATACGTAAAAGTGCAGCGGATCGACATAATGTTTTTATTTTGCAAGATGGTAAATACATGCGTGATGCTGAAGGGAAAGTTATAGTGTTCGATGGAGTTAATATTTCACCTGAGGATATTTGGAGTGAAAAAAGGACAAGCGTAAAGCATTATCACACATTATTAGTAGCAAAAAATATTTAAAGTTTTAGGGGGTTAGCTCAGTTGGTAGAGCATCACGCCTACACCGTGAATGTCGTCGGTTCGAACCCGGCACCCCCTACCAAATCAATATCAATATTATTGTCGAAAAAGACAAGTATGAAAAATATTGCGTGGTGAGCTAGTCTGGTGATTTCAGCGTATCCCTGAAGAGGATAAGAACCTGGTTCGATTCCGGGACCACGCACCAATTTTATAAGAGAAAATCATGAAAATGTATATCGCAATACGCGAGTCCGTTCCTGTTGGCTTTGCTATTAACAGCGCCAGTCATGGTAGCTTGATGGCCTATCTCAAATGGCACATGGATGATGTTGACTTTCAAAACTGGATGCTGTATAGTTTTAAAAAAGTAACTTGTCGTGTTACCGATGAGGAATTTGAACAACTTAAACAGTTGGATAAATCACTTGTGGTGACCGAAAGTGCGTTAAAGGGTAACGAAGTAGCAGTTGTATTAGCTCCAAGAAAGGAATGGCCCGAAATTGTTCGGCAACTGAAATTATATAAATGATCGGCAATGAAGACATTGTATTTTGAATTAAATGAAGAAACAGCCGGCAGACTCAATCTGCCTAGATATGTCTTTTATAATAATACTCACCCTAGATATTATTATTTGATGTTCCCTGCTGATCGTGCTTGGCTTGAGGACGAACAGGGAGTTGTTTTTGCAAAGAATAGGCTGGTGGATATCAACCAGGCAGTGGTTGATATGAAGGAATTTTTAATGGTTAAATTGAGAAGTGTAGGAGCGTAATGTATAAAATATATTGGACCAGAGCAGATGGTCAAGCGTGCAGTAAAGATTATATAGAAATGATGGAAGCATTAACCCAAACTAATCATTTACGTAGCATAGGACTTACTTATGTTACTATGGTTAGTGAAAATCCCAATAACGTCGGTAAAATGGGAGTGGATAGTATCACCGATGGTAAACTTCCCAATGGCGAAGATTATCTTTGGAAAAAGCGTAGGTAATACAATGGCGGAGGTAGCTCAATGGTAGAGCCCAGGATTGTGATTCCTGTGGTTGCGGGTTCGAGTCCCGTCCTTCGCCCCATTTGACAATTAATTGAAGTTCAACTATAATAAGTACTTGTTAAACAAAGGAGCAGTTATGAAAGCGTTCGGATCTAAGCGTTGCTACCACGACTGCCGTGTTGTTCAGGCAGGCAACGGTAAGAAAATCAAATTTACCGTTGGCGTGAAGTCACGCAAAAGCGGTCGTAAAATTGAAAAGGAGTAGTTATGAAAGCTCTTTATCGTAAACACAATGATCGTACTCATAATTCCAGTACATATCATAAAAAGGATGGCACCCCTGTACGTGCTCGTTTTAAAGAAATGTTACAACAACTTTTAAGGAGAAGTGATGAAGTCTAAGATGATCGTGCCAACACTGAATCCACGAAACCCGTTCGTGATGCTGGCACATAAAAGAAGTGCGGGAAGTCACGCTAAGCCACACAAGGCTCAGCGCAAGTTAGATAAGCAGAGGGGGTATAGCTCAATAGCAGAGCATCCGGCTTTTAACCGGTCGACCACGGAGCGTTACCGTGTGCCCCTACCATTATTATATTAAAACACACTAACCGGTGTTGGTATGTCGCACACTAGGACGGTCTTAAACACGGTCACTAGCAGTATAGTGTGTTTTAATATAATAATCCGGCTATAATTCAACGGATAGAATAGAGGATTTCTACTCCTCCGATGTGGGTTCGATTCCTACTGGCCGGACCAAGGTAGTATAGCTCAGTTGGTAGAGCGGTGTCTTCATACGGCAATGGTCGGGAGTTCAAATCTCTCTACTACCACCACATAAATACAATAATGAGAGCAACAGAATTCTTATCCGAACTAATTAGCCAAAAGCTCGCTCAACCGATAATATGGGTTAATTCAAGTATAGCTAGATCTAGATTACCGTCTGGTGATGAGATTGAAGTACAATTTGCGCCTGTGGCTCCCGGGTATGATGACATATCGTTTAGCGTGAATCGTAAATTTACAATAACTAGTGGCGGAAATGCAAATCAAGTATTTGCAACAGTTATACAAGCAATAAAAGAATATATAGCCAACAATCCCAAATTACACACAATTACCTTTGCTGCAAACGAAAAAAGCCGTGCTAGGGCATATGATGCGTTAATTAAACGAATAACTCCCGGGTTAGGATGGCATGTAGTACCGCATGATGATATAATAAAAGATCCCAAATATATAAATTCCATGGGGCGTGGTGGATATTTATTTGCTATGGAAAAAGGAGTGGCACCGGATCATAGACAGCCTGAACAAAAACCAAAGCATGGAAAATTTAAAAATGTGTGGTATATAAACAATATACAAGATAAGACATTGCCCCAATACAAAGTTACTGGCGGTGAAAAAGCATGGCATGCTATGAAATATGTACTTGATAATATAGAAGAATACAAACAACTAAACCCTCAAGCTATTATCATTAAACATTATCCTAGTCCAGGACAACAAATTATTGACTTAGGCGAATATAACCCATCATGAGATTACATGAAATAACACAAAATGTTAACGAAGCAGTGAACTTCACTAGATATATTCACGATGTCGAAAATGCTATCAAACAAGGTATTTTAAAGTCTGTCGATACGCTTCCGAAAATAAAAATTACTTCTGAAATGCAGGACGAAATCGACACAACTAATAGCTTTGGGTCTGTTAAGAAAAAAGCTAATTTGGCGAAATTAATGTCAACTTATTGTTCGGTTAATTTAAAAAATCTAGCAGTAAAACAAATGCAAGTACCTGTTAAGAGTGTTATTTTTGCTGCATTGGAAAATAATCATAATGGCGAATGTACGGGATTAGACATTGGCCTAAACATTAATTATATAAATTCCATAAGCAATAAAATTTGGCATCACTGGTCCGATACATTACATAGACTATATGACAGATACAATCAAGATGACAATGATGACGATTCGTATGATGATAATTACATAGATGATTATCCCATGGACTATAATGAACTGGCATCTGATGCAATAGCTACGTTCAAAAATAATTTATTTCTTCCCAATATAGAAGACACTATTGACAAATGTGCCAGTACTTTTATACACGAAATAGTTCATGCACGACAGCATCAAGCTCAGTATGCCCTTGGCAAAGACGATGATTATAGAAGTTATTTAAAAAATAAAGATATACAGACAAAACAAGAATTTCAAGATATGATATCCACATCTGGCGCATTAGATAATCCCGAAAATTATAAATTATATCGTGCTAGTCCACAAGAAATGGCTGCATTCGCTAATCAAGAAGCTGCAAAATTTATTAAAGTTAATGGATTAAATAAACCCGGCGTCAAGCCTAATGCAGCAATTATGTCAAGACTTGAAACGCATCTCGGAAATTTGTTTAGAGATAGGTCTAATTATAAAGAGTATCAACTACTAAAACGGTACGGAACATTGATATATAAGGCAGTTGCTGACTATCTCAATCGAAAAGCTGAATTAGAAAAAAATCAATAATTAATAAATTTTAATAAGTCAATGTCAACCCTTTGGTTGACGTATTCATTTGACTTGTGTTACAATATGTTTTTAGTTAACAAGGAAAGAAAATGTACCCAATAGACAACGTAAAAATGTGGTCCGGCGATATGGAAGTCGAACAGGCTGCTATGGATCAACTGCGTAATATCAGTGCTTTGCCAATTTTAGCAGGTCATGTGGCAGTTATGCCCGATGTCCATATGGGCAAAGGTGCCACCGTGGGATCAGTTATCCCAACCCGCAGTGCAATTATTCCTGCCGCAGTTGGTGTGGATATTGGGTGTGGAATGTGTGCGGCTATGACTAATCTAACCGCATCTGATTTGCCAGATAGCCTAGTCAGCTTGCGTAATCAAATTGAACGTGACGTACCTGTGGGGTTTAACGAACACAAGCAGGGTATTCCCAGTGTAACAGGTCCATATGCTGATGTATTGCGTAAGAACTTACGCAATACCATGGATCGTTTTGAACATTTAGCCCTAGTGCCACATTTGAACCGTGCTGACTTTAACAAGATTGGACGGCAAGTTGGTACTCTTGGTGGCGGAAATCACTTTATCGAGCTGTGTTTAGATAGCGAAGATCGAGTGTGGATCATGTTACATAGCGGCAGTCGTGGTATTGGTAATCAAATTGGTTCTGTTGCTATCGAATTAGCTAAGGAGCAAGCATTGAAGCGAGATTACAGTCTTGCTGATCGAGACTTGGCTTGGCTTGACGAAGGAACCGCAGAGTTTGATGCTTACATTGAAGCTATGTTATGGGCGCAAGATTATGCACGTTTTAACCGTGATACTATGATGAATTTAGTTACCTCACTGATGCTACGTCGATTTCCACAAATGAAAATTGTAGGAGAAGTTGTTAATTGTCATCATAACTTTACCTCCATCGAAGAACATTTCGGTGAAAAAATGTGGGTCACACGTAAAGGTGCAGTGTCAGCGCAAGCAGGACAAATGGGAATTATTCCTGGATCAATGGGTGCTAAATCATTCATTGTACAAGGAAAAGGCAATGCCGATTCTTACTGTTCGTGCTCACATGGTGCTGGGCGTAAACACAGCCGTAATGGTGCAAAACGTCTATTTTCATTAGATGATCTAGCATCGCAGACTGCTGGTGTTGAGTGCCGCAAAGACTCAGGTGTACTGGACGAAATTCCAGGTGCTTATAAGAACATAGACGACGTTATGAGTGCTCAAAGAGACCTTGTTGAGATCGTTCATACGCTAAAACAAGTATTATGTGTCAAAGGTTAAAGATATTATTATTGTAATGGCAGCACAAATGATAAATACTTTAAAGGAACATATACAATGAAAGAACTAACTTTAAAGGAATGGACAAAACTAAGCGAGCAATATCATTTACTTGAAATTGCTCGCATTATAGGCTCTAACAAAAGCACCGTGCGAAGAAAGTTAAATGAGTTGGGGCTAAATCCACTGCCATATAAACAGAGCCAAGAAACCAGAAATAAACGAAGTAAAACTCTTCTTGAATTTGCCAAAGACAATCCAGGAGCAGTAGCCGAAAGATGTGAAAGTATGATCATTTCCAATAAGGATAAAAAAGGCAAGACGCTACACGAGATTTACGGGAAGGATGCTGAAGAAGTTCGTGCTAATTTAAAGGCAGGGCATTCTTACCGTATTGGCAAAACTTTTGAAGAAATATTTGGTGAAGGAAATGCTACTACCATAAGAAATAAGATGAGCGATTCCCACAATGGCCGTATTCATTCTGTCGAAGCAATCAAAAAGATGTCACAAACTCGTAAAAGAAAAATCGCTTCTGGGGAAATAAAACTATCGCCAAAAGCAGGATGTGGCAAGGGTGGATTTAAGGAAGATATCGGGCATTATATCAGAAGTAGGTATGAACATTATTTTGCGAGAGAACTGAAAAAACAAAATATCAAATACAAGTATGAACCAGAAGTGTTTGATATTGTAGTTGATGATATACAAACAACCTATACCCCAGATTTTTTGATAGATAGCGTTTATTACGAAATAAAAAATTCCTACAATGCTACATTAGAGACTTTTATAAAAAAATTAAATGCGTTTAGGGAAAAATATCCAGAAAAAAAAGTCATAGTTGTAATAGGCAGTAAAAAAGAATCTGATTATTCAGAGATCATAGATAATATTTTTAATTGAAAGGAGGCATTTATGCCGGCAAGTTTTTTGTATTCAGACCCGCATTTCTCACATGCGGGAGTTTGTAAATTTCTCAGAGCAGATGGCGTAACTAAGTTACGTCCATTTGATGATATTACTGAGATGGACGAACATTTGATTGAACGGTTTAATGAAACTGTTCGGCCCAGTGATAAAGTCTATTTCCTCGGTGATGTTGTTATTAACCGTAAGGCCTTGGCAGCAATTATGCCTAGGCTGAACGGCGATAAAGTTCTTATTCGTGGCAATCACGATATCTTTAAATTGTCGGATTATACTCCGTACTTTAGAGATATTCGTGCATATCATGTATTCAATGGTATGATTCTTAGCCACATTCCGGTCCATGCTGCAAGCATTGGTCGGTTTGGGGTGAACATACACGGCCATTTGCACGAAAAACGTGTGAAGAAACCCACGGGCGTTGATGCATGGACTGGCGAAATTATCTATGGCGATGAAATTGATCCTCGCTACCACTGCGTTTGCGTAGAAGCCACAGACTTTGCTCCAATACTCTTTGAAGACGTTATCAAACGGATTGAAGCAGAGGGAGGCACAGTGGGCTTCCGTAATGGAAACGGTCCTACTATGTAAGCGTTCTGCCTCGGGTCCAATCAGGTCCGGGGCAGTCTTTTACTACTTTGTTGATTGTGCCATCGGTCCACCAAATGGCACCAATGCGTCTTGCTCCAATAAGTTGTTTGGTAGATTCAGATAACTTTTGACCTGTTTTACTTTTACCACCTCGAGCATTTTGATTGCCTATAGCACGAATTGATCTTGCTTTACACATATCTTCTGTATATACAGTATTCTTTCCGAGTTGATTTCCTAACAAACGAACAGCCGATTGTTGCCTGTGTTTAATTGATGGAATCCATCCAGATACACCATCTCCACCATCTGTTTTGTTGTGTAGTATTCCGGTTCCTAAATCCTTGCGTCCGTACCAAGATATCATTCTGCGTTCGAGTGCCAGGGCACCAACTTCGGATAGATTAGATTCAAGTATGACTATTTTGGTTTGGTCTTTCGGTACTGATACATTGTGTCGCCGATCCCAAGCCCGTTTTCCCGAACCTTTTCCGATATAATATGGAGAGTTATCCGATTTTCTCAGATAGGCGTAGACATAGAAGTGTAAATACATTGCTGGTGCTCCTCATAGCATTAGAGTCAGTGGATATTGGCGTATCGCGACTGGCACTTTTATTTATACTTTTGGTTAAAAAGATCCAGATAATTTTTTCTACATAAAATAAACAGTATGACTAAACTCGATACTTTAGAGACATCTTCGAACAGGATAGAAATCAGCGTTATTGAAGCAGAAGGTGGGCAAGTTGGTTTTAAAAATGGTAATGGGCCTACTATGTAATTAATAAATAAAATACTATGATTATAAACTGTGGGCCCGACTTTGATCAACGTACTTTATCACTGATACTTCCAGAAAAAAGAAGTGTCATAGCAGTTCTTATTAGTGGCGGAATCGACAGTGCTATACTATATTATTTGCTGTTGACTGAAAATAATAATACAGGAAACAAGCATAACATATTACCCATATCCATAATGAGATCAGAAGGATCTGAATATTTTAGTAAATTAGTAGTGGCGAATATGAATGAAAAATTTGATTTGCCTAAACATGATGCTATTATAGTCGGCGATCCATTATTGCCTGATAATGAACAGGTTAAGTCAGGTGTGCTAGAAGCTTTTAATATAGGATTTAATATGGTGTACTGCGGTATTATTGATCAACACCCAGATCATATGGTTGGATGGACTCCGGCTGCTATAACAGAAAGTCACAAATTTAAAATCCCATTAAAAAATCTTAATAAATCACACATAATAGATCTTGTAATTAAATGCAATCAACAGGATTTATTTTATATTACGCATACTTGTGTTAAATTTAAAATTGGCAGATGCCATGCGTGTAATGGGTGTAATGAGAGAGCGTGGGGATTTGAGAAATTGGGATTGGTTGATCCTGGTAACATATAAAAATTTAATGTGTACTAAAATTTATAATAAGTAAGTTAGTAAAGGAAATTACATGGCAAAGAAATCATTAAAATCATCCCTTCAAACTAAAACTGGTAAGACCCTGTTGGGCCCATTAAGTATTAAGCAGTTAGAAGAAATGTTAGAAAAATCAAGTCGTCCTAAAGATAAAGCAAAGATTCAAAATCGTATTCGTATTCTTACATCACGCAAAAATTTTATCAAAGCAGTACCTGTAGTTTCCTCGCAAGAGGTGGTGGAGCCGGCAGAGTCAAACTAGTCACTTGACTCTGTTTTTATTTTGTAGTACAATAGTAAGAGTAATAAATGCCCTCATAGCTCATTTGGTAGAGCACCGCACTTGTAATGCGGGGGTGGTCAGTTCGAATCCGACTGAGGGCACCATAGTTTTGTAGCACAATTGGCCAGTAGCTCAGTTGGTAGAGCAACAGACTGTTAATCTGTGGGTCGCAGGATCGTGCCCTGCCTGGCCAGCCATTTAAAAAGGAATTACAATGAGTAAAATGTCAGATATACTTAAACAAGCATTAGATAAGAAAAAAGGTATACATCACATTGAACCCGATGGAACTCCAGTAATAGAAAAGAAACCCAAGGGTAACACATCTTCTACTACCCCGGGTAAAAAGCCCCCAACACGTTCAGCTGGACGCGGCAGATAATTTAAAATTAATCATTGACAATTAATCCCTACATGTTTATAATAGATATGTAGGGTTTATTTTTGATTAAAATTTGATACTGTTGTAAAAATACACAGCAACAAATTATATAGTTGACAATTAACCTTATACACACTACAATAACTATGCATTAATAAATTATATAACTTTTATTTTAAACTTTTTAAGGAACACAGCCCATGTCAGATACTAGACAAGTTACTACAGTACAAGCCCGTCGCTCATTGCTTACGGCATTTAAACTTCAACGCCCGTTGTTTTTGTGGGGTCCTCCAGGAATTGGTAAATCAGACTTAGTAGCTGATATTACTGCTGACCTAGGTGGTTTTATGATTGACTTGCGATTAGGTCAAATGGAACCGACAGATATTCGTGGTATTCCGTTTTATAATCGTGATATTGGCAAAATGGATTGGGCTCCTCCAATTGATTTGCCAGACGAAGAGTTAGCAAGTCAATATCCAATCATCGTATTGTTCTTGGACGAAATGAATTCGGCAGCTCCATCTGTACAATCAGCAGCTTATCAACTGGTACTTAACCGTCGCATTGGTAAGTATGTATTGCCTAAAAACGTTGTTATGGTTGCAGCAGGTAATCGTGAAAGCGACAAAGGTGTAACCTATCGTATGCCTACTCCATTGGCAAATCGTTTCATTCACCAAGAATTAAAAGTAGATTTTGATGCTTGGCAAGATTGGGCTGTTATGCACAAAGAACACAAAGACGTTATTGGTTATTTAGGTTCTAACAAACAGGACTTAAACGAGCGTGATGCTAAATCAGCAAGTCGTGCATTTCCTACTCCGCGCAGCTGGCATTTTGTAAGTCAACTTTTGTCAGATGATTCTGTCGACGAAGAAACCCTTACTAACTTGATTTCAGGTACTATTGGTGAAGGACTTGCTATTAAGTTCAACGCTCACCGTAAGATTGCTGGTCGCATGCCTAAGCCAGAAGATATTTTGTCAGGCAAAGTAACCACGCTTGATGTTAAGGAAGTATCGGCTATGTACTCATTGGTTATTTCAATGTGTTACGAGTTGAAAGAAGCTGTAGACAAAAAGATTCCCGACAAAGACTTCCATTCTATGTCAGATTACTTTTTTGCTTACATGATGAAAAACTTTGAAGTTGAATTGGTAGTTATGGGTGCTCGTATTGCGCTTACCGTATATAACTTGCCATTCCAGCCAACTAAGTTGAAAAACTTCGACGAATTCCATAAGAAATTCGGCAAGTATATTTTGAACGCATCAGCTTAACGGCAACGGAGGGTTGTGCGGTTGTAATACAGGGCTGTGTTCGCACAGCCCTCCAATACTTTTATATGAAATATAGCATACATACTTTTACCGAAAATAAAAACTTTAAACATGGTATTTTGTTTAATACTATGTTAGACTATCATTACGCCAGACAATGGATAACAAAAACCTATGGTGATGGTGTAAATGCAAGGTTACTACTGGATGCTGAATATAGCCAAATAAAATGGGGTTATGTTTTAGAACGTTATTCATATATGATTTATCTTCGAGATGATAGTATGCTTAGTTGGTTTATATTGAAGTACGGAGAATCTACTATATGAAAACACTGCGTCGGCAAATTATCATCAGAGAAAACGAATATATAACTCTATGTGCCAAGTTTGCTAGAACTAAACTTTATGATCGTGCTGATTGTGATACAATGATCTATTCACGTATTCAACATGAAAATTTGTTGGCTGTATTGAAAAATCCCGATCTTATCTACAGAGAGGCATATCAACGTAATGCATCAGCTTACCAAATTTTAACTGATCGCAGAGCTATACTATATAATCAAAGATATTTAGATTGGATGTCGTACATTGATTCTGTCACTGGCGAGTTTTGGATTCAACCCAACCGCTACAATGCAGAAGAGGATCGTCTGGTACTGGCTACATTTGAAAAAGATTTACCATGAAAGCATCGTTATCAACCAATCGATTCCAATTAATATCAGGTTCGTATAGTAGCTTGATGCTAGCGGTTACGGATTATGTATGGTGGTCCAAAAATGAACGTGAAATAATGAACTGGATGGTTGAAAGTTTGCCCAGGGGAATTGATCATTTAGAAGGATCGATATTGGTATTCGATAACGATTTTGATCGTATAAATTTTTTAATGCGATGGGGACCATAATGGCACGAGATTTAGAAGAAGATATTAAAAATGATGCCATCATAATGGCTAAACTACGAAACAACTCTTATGCTCAGAATGTCTACGCCGCTATGTGTAACATGCAGTGGCAAGCTCAAGAAGTATGGCCTATTTTAAAAGAAGAATTGTGGCGTACTAGTTGGCGGGGTGCCGGTGGAATAGTGGCTGATCTTCGTGACTGTAATGAAGATTATATAGATTGGTATGCTAGTGGAATGGGCGGGGTAGCTACCTATGACGAAAATGAAGGGCGAGAATCTATGTCACGCCAAGGGTACGTACCGGAAGGTGTAGTAACCGATGAAATACGCGAAGACTTTGCACGAATTGGATGGCGACCTGTACCATATCCCAGCGACAAATAAAAAGTTAATGACTAACCAAGAGATAACCGACTATTTCGACGAAGCTTCGACAATAGCAAAGATACGTTATGCTGCCAAAAATGATCCAGCCTTGCGAGAAATGCTGGACCAATTGATAGTTTTCTATAAGCTAAAATATAGTGACATCGCAGACACATTGAAAGAAGAGTGGGAAGAAGAAGACGATGACAGTGAATTATACAACCCGTGGTGGGATGACGGAGATGAATAATGTCATTAACTGCTGATCGAGTTAAAAAGAAATGGTACAACGATGCAACCGGAGAATGGGTTGATTATACGTTATATCGAATTGATTATGACAAAAAGGTGCATGCTTGGCTTTCTAAAAGTTTTGCAGGAACCGAGTATAATTTAGAATCAGGAGTGGGATGGAGTTGGTTAATGAACCGAATTTTTATGGATGAATCAATTTATATGATGTGTCAGTTAAAATTTGGTTCAACATGAAAGACGAGTACTATAATTCGCATAAGGCGAGATTAGATACAATAACCGGCAGAAATTTGTATTGGATAAGGTTAATATCTGCTAAAAAAGAATTTGATGATCTCTATTTAAATAATATGGATGACCCATCATTAGTCAGCTTTAATAATTACATGCATAATACTTATGGCATAGATATAAATTCAGATTCATCTGGTAAAATACTACCAACTTATAATATAATAGATGAACACAAATATCTTATATTTTTATTGAAACACGGAAACAAATGAAAACCAAAATCAAATATAATACCATTATCTTTGAAAAAGAATCAGAGTGGAACTATATTCGTGATCGAATTAAACAGGATTTTGGACGAACTATTTTTACTATATCATGGAAACTAAAACGCGAACTGGGGTTTACAGTTAGATATCACAAAGGATTGGTCCCATGGAATGACGACGAAACTAAAATGTACTATCAGAATCAAGTTCATCTTGATTTTTATACAGAATCAGCACAATCTTGGTTCCTATTAAAGTATGTAAATATCGATGAACAGTAACAAATACAAAATCACAAAATTAGATAAACGATATGCAGGACATTATTATTATAAATGTTTTGTTACACCATACGCAACTTCGGGCGATGCATATCTCAAGGATTTTATTGATTTTAGAATTTGGTGTTGGGAAACTTGGGGGCCATCGACTGAATTAGACATATCATTCCGTAACAAATTTTGGGCATGGGATACTAAAGATAGTCATTTTCGTATATACTTAAATGATGAAGCATACACTTTTTTTATTTTAAAATTTACTGCTTGACAATAAATTTAATTGACATTATAATATTTTTACATTAACAATTTAGGACTGTATTATGGCAACCTCCGGTACAACTACCAACAAAAAAGAAAGCGACAAATTAAAAAATCTGTTAGGACCTACAGATCCTAAACTTGATTCTATTGTACGCGAAAAACTTATTACTGCTCGTGTGGGGCTTTTGCTTCGTGCTAGCTTTTTCGGTAACTTGGCAACACGCCTTAAGTTAGTAAATGCAGACGAATGGCTTACTACTGCTGCAACTGATGGACGTCATTTTTATTACAATAGTCGTTTTATTGATATGTTGCGTCCTAAGGAAATCGAATTCTTGTTCGGACATGAAGTATTGCATTGTGTTTATGACCATATGGGTCGACGTGTTGATCGAGATCCACAACTGTGGAACATCGCTGATGACTATTGTGTAAATTCCGATTTGATCAAACATCGCATTGGTGAAAAGATCACTACTGTGCCATGCTTGTATGACTCGAAATACGACGGCATGAGTGCTGAACAAGTGTATGATATTTTGTACGAAAACGCTGAAAAAATTAACATCCAACAATTGATTGATCAATTGCTTGATGATCACTTGGACGGTGAAGGTGACGACGAGGGTGACGGCGAAGAAGTTGACGGCAGTGGCAAAGGCAAAGGTCGTCCTAAACTAAGCCAAGCTGAAAAAGATGCTATTCGCGATGAAATTAAAGAAGCTGTGCTAGCAGCCGCATCCGCATCCGACAATGCTGGAAATATTCCAGCAGGTGTTAAACGTCTTATTGAAAATATGACACAGCCTAAGATGAATTGGCGTGAATTGCTACGTATGCAACTTGAGTCTACTATCAAATCAGACTTTACTTGGATGCGTACTAGCCGTAAAGGTTGGGATATGGATGCAGTCATGCCTGGCATGAAATTAGATCCTATGATTGATATTGCAATTAGCATTGACGCATCTGGTTCTATTAGTCATAAAATGCTTAATGACTTTTTAAGTGAAGTGCAAGGTATTATGGATTCTTTCCCAGCGTATAAAATTCATATTGTGACTTTTGACACTTGTACTTACAATCCACAACAGTACAATAGTGATAATTTAGATACTATTTGTGATTACGAAATTGTAGGCGGCGGCGGAACTGATTTTGACTGCGTATTTGAATATTTCAAACGTGAAGAAATTGAACCTAAACGTCACATTATGTTTACCGATGGTTACCCTTGTGGTAGTTGGGGTGACGAAAATTATTGCGATACTGTGTTTATTATTCACGGTAACGACAGTATTATTCCTCCGTTCGGACAACATGCGTATTACAATGAGAATGCATAATGAAAAAATTTAAATTTTGGTATTTTAAGAATCGAACAAAAATTACCTGGTTTATTATCGGTTGGTTAGCTCTTAATTCATTAGACGAATTGGCAAAAGGGAATTATATTAGTATGCTAATAAGTTTAGGATTAATCTGGGTTAATGTAAGTATGCAGTAATTATAGTTCAATATTACCAAATGCCCCTTAAATGGGGCATTTTTATTTTTAACAGTAATTAATTTACATTAAATAGTTGTATGGAAAATACAACACATACAATTACTGTAGCAGATTTAGATGCACTAAGAATCATCGTTAATCTTGCAGCTACCCGTGGTGCATTTCAAGGACCTGAACTATCCCAAGTTGGGGCAATCTTTGATAAACTCACTGCTTTTCTTAATTCGGTAGTTGAACAAGCACAATCTGCAAACAACGAACCCACTGAGCCACTCAGTGATACAACTCAAGGAGTACAAAATGGCACAAATGATTAAACACGTAGGTAAACACGGGGACCGAAAAGTCTTAGTATTATATCGCGAAGTACCAAACGAAGAACACATGTGTTTGGTAATTTATCCAGAAGTATTAAATGCAACATGGCAAGATGCAATTCAACGTGTTGTCGAAAGTTCTGTAGGACAATCAGAAAACAGCTTGGCAAACGCTTTGCATCGTTCATTACTTCCTGACGGGCGTCCTATTTTAGAAACATTACACAATGAAAGAATGATTAAAAAGATTCGTTGTGCCGATGTCATTATGACTCCGGGCGGCAATGCAACAGTTCGTTTAGATGAAATGAATAAATTAGTTAACGAAATGAACAAGGGTGACGAAGCACGTAAAAAAATGGAAGAAGCTGAAGCTACTCGTGGCATGGTTGATCCATCAGTTAAACGTGCAGCAGAAGCTCGTTATAAAGAAGAGCAATTAGCTAAACAAGATGCAGCACAAAATCGTTATATTGAACCAATGGAAAACTTGATTGCACCAACTGATGGTGTTTTAAGTGACCGAGCTATTGCAGCCAACATGCTGACCCAAGCTAAACGTATGGAAACCGAAGCAAACTCTATGATTGCAGAAGCTGCACGTATGAAGAAAGATGCTGAGCGTATGGTACCTGGAGTTAATCCTGCTGAGGCCACATGGACTCCTCCTGTCGCAGAAGCACCAAAGCGTCGTGGTCGTCCTCCTAAAGCAGAAACAGTAGCAAATGATGCAACCAATTGATGAGATGTTAGATCAGTGGGAAACGATAGTCGATGAAGTAAATAAGACTGACGTCCCACTTGAATGCATTAAAAAAATTGTATTCAAATTAACAAACAATCGTCAACGCACCATCAATATTCATACCCTAGCTAAACAGGGGCTGAATATTGATGATATCGAACAAATAGTTACTAGAACATTTAATGATTTAGATTCTGAAATCAAAGATGTTGAATTTATTGTCGATATTAAAAGTGTGGCGGCTCTAGTACAACCCGAAACCGATAAACTATTAGGTAAACTTTGAAAGTAACATTAATATCATCAAGTCAACCCAGTAAGGAACTAGTAGAACAGGGCATTGTAAATGCTCAAGAACTAGTTGCTTACTGTGCAAGAGTTAGTAATCGTGACAATCAAACAAATACAGACACTAGCGAAAAACTTATACGCTATCTTATCAAGCACCAGCACTGGTCTCCTCTCGAGATGGTCTCAGCCTGTTTAGAGATCGAAACAACTAGAGATATTGCTCGACAAATTTTGAGACATCGTTCATTTAGTTTCCAAGAATTTAGTCAGCGTTATGCAGTTGCTGACCTCGGGTTCGATATTAGAGAAACTAGATTGCAGGATACAAAGAATCGACAAAACAGTATCGAAGTAGGTGGATTATCTATATCCGATCAAAATTTAATAGAACAATGGCGTTGGAAACAAGAAGCAGTTATTGCTGCGGCTGAACATTCTTATGAATGGGCATTGAAAAACGGTATTGCAAAAGAACAAGCTCGCGCTGTATTACCCGAAGGATTAACCGTGAGTCGACTGTATATGCAGGGTACATTACGAAGTTGGCTGCATTACATTACACTCCGTAGTGGTCCCGAGACACAGAAAGAGCATAGATTAGTAGCTCAATTATGTGCAGTAGAACTCGAATCAATATTTCCAATGATCAACGAATTTATTGTAAAATAATATCTGTTTATGTTATATTATATAATACATGGACCTATATAAAAATAAGAATGACTTCCTTAGTAATTTAACCGAATGGCGCCTAATTAACGGTGCGCCGGTAAAAATCTCAGGGGTAGTGGTACACACATTTACCATGGGCGATGTTAGCGACCCAGATATCTATGCAGCTGAACCTTTATGGCAATGGCAACAGACAGAAATGGGTAAATGGGTTATGGAAAATGCTGTTGGCCCGCCTGAATGGAACCGTATTGTAGATCCGATAACATATGGCTACAAGTATTATATTGTTGCCAGACTTAAAGAACAGGATAAGACTTTCTGGACACTAAAATGGAAAAAATCTGAATGAAAATATTAGTTACTGGTGGACTGGGATTTATTGGACATAACATAGTTCGTATGTTAGAAAATTTAGGGCATGATGTCAGTATTATAGATAATCAAACAGATTACGGAATCATACCTGAAACAGAGTTGAATTACGTAATGGCAGAACGCGGCAAAAAAATTCTTACTCGAAATATCGTGTTGTCAGACATCACCCACCCATTAGATGATCAACTATTCCTCGGTGTCGACATTGTTATACATTTGGCTAGCTTTCCCAGACAAAAAGTCGTAAATAAAAATCCTGTGGCGGGAAGCAGAGTAATGAGTGAAGGATTACTCAATTTATTAGAAATGTCAGTCAAACATAAAATAAAACGTTTTGTTTATGCTAGTTCAAGTATGGTATACGGAGATTTTAATCATACTAGTATTAAAGAAGATGCGGTATGTAACCCCATTGGGCAATACGGTATAATGAAACTAGCTGGAGAATGGTTAGTGAAAGATTACAGCCGTCAATATGGATTAAATTATACTATTGTACGCCCAAGTGCCGTGTATGGTCCATGTGATGTGACTGATCGTGTTATAAGTAAATTTTTTGCTGCTGCTATGAACGGTGAAGATATTCAAGTACATGGGATAGAAGAGCAATTAGATTTTACCTATGTTGACGATGCAGCTATGGGAATCGTATTAGCTGCGACAAATAAGAAATCTGCAAACTCTACTTACAATATATCCCGAGGCCAATCACATTCATTAATGTCAGCCGCTATGTTAATAACTGATATAGTAGGTGAAGGAACTATATTCATAGGTAAACGTGATTTATCATATCCTGTACGTGGACAATTGAGTGTGAAAAAAGCTAAAAAAGATTTTGGTTATTTGCCCGAAGTTGATCTAAAGCAGGGACTAATAAAATACTATGAATGGCTTACACAAATAAAAAAATAAAAATGCTGAATATACCCATAATACCACGCGAACAAGTTGAACAAATTGAATGGCAAAATGATTATTTAGAATATGATCATCAGTTAAGACAATTAGGGCAAGCCCATGAAGAATTTTTAGTAATAAATCCCATATACGAGGGAACTGCTTTACTAGACACCATTGACAAAATACCACCAACTCCCGGATTAAAATGTATAGTATGGAAATTTAATGACAACTGGGTCGCAAAGTATTTCAATAAAAATTGGAAACTTGGCATGGGCTATTGGGCAGTTGATATTAAGATGATGTGGGAAAGGAATCCAGATATTCCTGACACAATTCCCTTTGCCGATGATCCATCTAAAATTCCTTTCAATAATTTATATGATTTGAAATACGAAAACATATGGTATTTAGACCCTACATATAATCCTACTAAAGATAAAGTATGGGTGTTTCGATGCCGATTGCCAAATTATAATGTAGAAGGTACTAAAGACATGGGCTATATTAGTCCAAAAGTTAAGATAAAATATAACAAAGATTTGCCCGATTTAACTTTTGATAAAAATTTATCGATTCCTTGGTATGATTTAAAATATGAACATGTATGGTACTTAGATCCTAAATTCAATCCCACTGATGATAAAGTATGGGCAGTTAAAGTTAAATTATTAGACGGGAATCCCAAATCCACAAAAGACATGGGCTATGTTTCTCCAAAATTAATATGGGAGAGAAATCCTGCAATACCAGAAGATATTACACTATTAAATGATCCGTCGAAGATTCCCCTGAATAATTTATATGATTTAAAATATGAACATGTATGGTACTTAGATCCTAAATTCAATCCCACTGATGATAAAGTATGGGTTTTACGTTGTCATTTAGACAATAGTACTATACTGGGAACTAAAGACATGGGCTATATTAGTCCAAAAATAAAAATAAAATACAATAGTGATATTCCTAAAATAGATTTTGATTTTAATTTAGCTATTCCTTGGCATGAATTAAAATACGAACATGTATGGTACTTAGATCCTAAATTCAATCCCACTGATGATAAAGTATGGGCAATCAAAGTTAAATTATTGAATGGCATGCCTAAGCCTGTTAAAGATATGGGTTATGTTAGCCCTAAAATAATTTATAATCCAGCATTGCCTAAACTAGAATATACTATTGACGATCATATACCCTATTATGATTTATCTTACGAACATGTATGGATGGTAGACAAAAAATTATCAGTCACTTATCAGGATGTATGGGCAGCAAAAATTACTCCACACGAACCTAAGGGTACTAAAATTGTAGGTAACGCTAAATTTAATCTTCCTGTACGGTTAGATGTTGTGTTTATAAGCTACAATGAACCTAACGCAGAAACCAACTGGCAAAAAGTATTGACCAAAGCACCATATGCTAAACGTATTGATAACATAAAAGGTATTGTATCTGCACATAAACAAGCTGCATCCATAGTAAAGACTGACATGTTTTATGTGGTAGACGGCGATGCTGAGTTAGACGATAATTGGGATTTTAACTTTCAACCTGATATCTTTGATCGAGATTGCGTGCATGTTTGGCGTAGTATCAATCCCGTCAATGGGTTAAAATATGGTTATGGAGGAGTGAAATTATTCCCAACAGACTTAGTATTATCAGCTGATGAAAATAATACCGATATGACTACCAGTTTAAGTGACAAATTTAAATTGATGCCTAAGATTAGTAATACTACTTCGTTTAATAGTGACGAGTTTAGTGCTTGGCGTAGTGCTTTTAGAGAATGTGCTAAATTATCCAGCAAGATAGTAAATCGACAACTAAGCCGCGAAACTGAAAAACGGTTAGACATTTGGTGTACCGCAGGTGACGACAAACCTTTTGGCAAATATGCTATTGCCGGTGCAATAGCTGGAAGAAAATTCGGCAAAGAAAATATAGATAATGTCAAGGTATTGCAATTAATAAATGATTACGATTGGCTTAATACACAATTTAAAAATTTATACATTGAATCTGTACTAGAGTAAAAATTAAGATTGATTAAATGATAAAATTTGTGATAACTCTTCATCAGTATATTCAGATTTAACATTTCCAGATTCACTTCCCAATCCTCTTATCGGCACCATATCAATTGATAATAAATTAGGTGGCAGATTGTATAATTGTATAACTTTTTTAATTTCATTGGATAATTCAATAGACTGATTAATAGTACCAGGTTTGGTCATTAATTTAACAATGAACTTGGTTAAATTTTTTGTTCCTTTTGATAATGTATTAGCCACTGCATCAACATTTTTCATAAACAATTCTTTTTTCATAAATTCAAAATGAGCACTGAATATTAGTATACTATAATTGTCGCAATTTTTTTCCCAGTATTTAGGACCCTGGCTTCCATTTGATACTAACATAGTCCATTGATTTTTACTGCTAAGATATTGTATAAAAGGTTCAAAATCAGGATTCAATGTTGGTTCGCCTCCGCCAAAATACCAACGTATGCGATGTCCTTCGCTCCAATTTTCAATCATATAATCAGCTGTTTTGATTAATAAATCTAAACTTTTATGAGGATCTGTTGTATTATGTACATCTGGCCAACAATAGCTACAATTATAATTGCATTGTCGTCCTATATCCCATAAAATTTGTTTAGGAACTTCATGATTAAATTTCAAAGCAGTGATATTAGTAACAGTATCAAATATTTGATTGGAATTCAAAGGTTTAGAATTTATAAAATCGATACTATTAACATCATCTTTTTTATATTTTGTCACTGTTATATCAGATCCACATCCACAAGTTTTATATGGACATATAACTGTTTCTTTAGGCAAGGTAAATCCGTCATTGATGTTGCCCAATTTGCCCCAAGCCGGCTTATTATTTTTTAAAAGCCATTTTCCTGCACTACCTGAACAATTTCCGTTCCAAACATTACCATCAAAGTCTATATATAAATTCTGCAATCCAGTATTACATACCCAGCCTTGAAATTTATTTAATTTAGCTGTAACTATATCTTCTATACTGGCCATTATTCTGCGATTATCATCAGACAATACTACTAATTGCTTAGACATCTTTGTATTCCTTAGTGCTCATAATGTCAAAATTACAATGACACATAGTCTTAGTACAAAGTATCGGATCAGTGGGTAAAACTAAATTTTCGTCAAATATACTACCTATTGCCCCACCTTCTAAACACCATCCTCGAGAAATCGTTCCACGTTGATCTACAATTAGCTGCTCAACACCAGCATAGCAGTTCCACCCGGACCAATCATTTGCTTTTTCATTAATAAAACGATGAGCACTGGATACTGCTGATGTCCCGTTAGGATATAGCATTCGCATCGCACCTCTATAATATTCAAAAGTTCGATCAAATTTAATATGTTGACTAATTAAACTATGTTGATCATCAATAATTTTCTTTTGTTCAGGTGTATAATCATACAATACTTCGCCAAAATCATGTATAAGTGGCTGTAGTGCCATTGATATATTGCCTAAATCTTTTATTTTGTTGGCTATATCGAAACAATAATCAAATTTTTCAGGACTCATCATTATATTAACATGAGTACGTACATCATTGTTTAAAATTTTTACAACCTCAATAAAATGATCAGCATCACCAAACTCAGGATGAAAACTCAAACATACGTGATCAAAATATTGTTTGTTTTCATTCCAATATCTTAATGTTCGTGATCCATTAGATATTAATCCTACTTTCACACCTTGTTCTGTACAATATTGACAAATGTCTATAAAATGTTTGTACAGCGTAACTTCTCCGCCTGTGAATTCGAAATAAAGTTTTTTGTTAGGATGTGTTTCTTTAATTTTTGAAATAAAATTCTTAATGGTATCTGGGGTTGGCCATGGATTAGTACCATTGTGTAAATTATCTGGGCAATAGCTGCAACTGAAATTGCAAGTATTACCCAGACACCAGTTAACTACAAACCAATCAGTATTAACGGGGTTAGCATGTTCTAGTTTGAAATATTTTTTTTGCATTGTAAGCCTATGAAATTTTATATGGTGAATTATTTATACTAATAAGTACACGATGTTTAACAAAGATGCTTTTTCAAATGGGCAAATAGATAGCAAATTATGGTTATGTCGAGAGCTTGAAAATCTAAATTGGCATAGCAAATTAACTCGAATCTATGCAGGCTGGTACGGTATTACTGGATTTCTATTATTAAGTAGAGAACGATTTAATGTAGATCGAATTGAAAGTTACGACATAGATCCCACTTGTGAATCTATGGCCGATACAGTAAATGAAAATTGGGTCTTTAAAGAATGGCAATTCAAAGCATACACAGGTGATTGTAACTTGCTATTGCCTGGTAATCCTGATTTAATAATCAATACCAGCACTGAGCATTTTGATTCTATGGATTGGTTCAACAATATCCCAATAGGTACTAGGGTTATATTACAGGGAAATGATATGCCACACGATGATCACGTGGTACATTCATCAACTTTAGATGATTTTATTGACCATTATCCATTAACTAGTATTTCTTACCACGGTAGTTTAGATTTTATATATCCCGATTCGCAATTTACTAGATATATGCTAATTGGAACAAAATAATTACCATCCCTCTTGTCTACGTATTACATCTATTTCACGAATCATTATGCCTTGATTATACCAATTATTTCGATAATGCCTCTTAAAAAATTTGCTTGCATTTTCATCTAACATTGTAATTGGCAAGTCTAGTTGGTTTTGCAAATCAGGTGCAATACGTGCAGCAATGACTTCGGGATTATGCCCATCTACAGTGTCGTATATAAGTTTTAACGCATTGAAATCTTGTACTTGTTTATAATCCCATGTAGGATTAATCATAAGCATATATGTACCCATACGAGCACCTAAAATAGCCCATACCCCATTCTCAATGTCTCTTCCTACATTATGCCATACTGTTAAATGATCAAGATTACGATGGTGTACATTTTGTTTAAAATTTTTAATTGTAGGCTTAACACCACGATCTAAACACATCTTTACTCCTTCCCGAAATCCAGCACGCCATGCTTGAAATGGAGAACCGTTTGGATATGTTGTACTATAGCAATCGTGCATAGCCCAATAATTAGAATAAAAACAAAATTCTACATCATTTTCTGCTGTGCCATCAGTGTTTTCGTGTGTCTGCATATTATTCACAAAGGTACGTGTCCATGAACTAATACCGCCATTGCCATACATTAATCCGTTAATCTCATTTCGAGCACGCCAACGATATACAGCATTCTCCCATTCTGTATCAGGAAATTCCAATGTTAAATCAAAGAAATCTTCCTCAGGCATGTTATCGCCATCGATCAATATAAATCTTTCAGTTTCACTTGCAGCAGCAGCGGCTTTATGTGCTGCATCAGAACCTGCTACTCCATCAACTCGTTTAGCCCACGGTATCATATTCTTAATTTCAACCCAAAAATTTTCCTTTTGTGGCTCGTCGTAGGTTAAAAATATTACATCTAAGTCTGCTACATCTATCCTTGTTGTCATACTAAATTCCATTTTTTGTGTGGGAGATTTTCTTCTACTACTATACTGATATCAGTTGGATGACAAGCAACACCACAATTAGTTGGCATTAATCTTGTTACTACACAAGTATCGATTATAGTTAATTTACCGTCAATTACTCTTATATGAGTAGGTGGATTAAAAAATGTCTCTGCGTCGACATTTATATAATTACCTGATAATTCTTCCTGACTAAAAAATAATGGCAAACCTTGATCATTGTAATATAATCTATGTATTACTGGTTTTATTACTACCGGTTGAATGGCATTCCAAAATTCTTGTTCATTCATCTTCAGGTAATGTTCCGTTACTATGTCTTTCGCGAAATGTATCTAAATCCTGTATAGCCCGCTGTTCTTGTAATGTAAGCTCTCCGAAAAACTTACGAGGATTGCCACACATTACACAGTTTGCATCACCGCATGTCATTCCCGATACTTTATGATAACGATGAGGGCTATCATTTGCAGAATCAATCCCGCCTACTCCAAATGAATGTGCTTTGCGAATATTCATTTGTCTGTTAATATGATTTTCCTTCTGCTGTTGTCGCTTACTATGTTTTAATTTATCTTGTTCGTCACTCATTAGCTAACTCCTTGATATAATAATGTACAAAACCCCACTGTGCGACAGTGTTAATTCTAACCCCAGGGTTAGTTTTTTCAAAAACTAATTCCTTACTCCAATCATTTGATTCGATAGGTATCATATTTTTTTTCATATGAACTATCTTTGGTCCAATGTCTTTAGGCAAAGTTACATTTTCAATGCCTATGGTAACAGCAGCTATAGCATATACTACATCTGTAGTTGGAATTTCATCGGGAAATTTCAATAAAGTCTTATATATTTCCCAATTCTCAAATATGTTGCGAACTAATATAAAAAATTGTTCAGCTGTATCGCTTACTTTCCAGTATGTGATAGCATTATACACATCAGGCAAGTTATTGTTATCAAATATCTTACGATAAAATCTTGACTTACCAGTATTGTCATAAAAATCTCTGCATCCTTGACTTATGACTATATCCCGGGTAGAAAATAAATCCCACCAATGATTAATCGGACTAGCACACCACATATCAGCTTCTAATTTAATAGTATGTCGATAAGGACTCACCAAATAGCATTGCCAATCATTAGCAAATCCATTGAGATTTCCATATGGCAACATATCTTCAGTCAATATAGTGATTTCAGCATCAGGATGCCATTCCAATATACTATTGCGCAATTTTTCAGCACACTTAATATACACATCGCCTATCGCAGGAATTAAATATCCTTGATCAGCAGTCACTTGCAATAATATCTCCCAAATGTCTTTTACCCATAGCATGAAAATCCTGTTTGCATATAGTTATATAGCGTGATTTTTGATCATGTGTTAGAAAATCTACACGATATTCATCCACTGCTATTTTTGTCAAGGAACGGGAGGGAGTTAAAGATGCTAATTTCCAGGGTATATCATTATGATCAAGAGTGTGACCATTAACAATACCTAATGCTATACTCAACGCAAAATCGTTACGATAGGTAGGTGTTAAAATTTTATATAAATTTTTGTAATGTTCCCAATTTTTTTTGATCATATTCATACAATCAAAAATCATTTCAACTTCGGGACTTTTTCTAAACATCATTACGGTAGCCCACCACATGGGCATTTTAAAATTACCAAAACTATTAAGATTGTCAAAATTATCTTGATGTAGTATATCATATGCTGTTTTATGGGCTGCAAAATTACAATTCATTGTCAACACTTTCTTTAATTGATTACTAGCTACAACATAGTCAGCATCTAAAACTAAAGTTTGATCCCAGGGAGATAGACGATAAGCATCTACGCGATTACCATTATACCAAGTTACATCATTTTCTTGATCTGCAAATTTTCTTGTATACTTTCCTTCAGGATTTGCATATATGCATTGCTCATAATCTTTAGAAACAAATGTGTTGTCTGTTATTATAGCAGTGGGAATATCTAGACAACGCTGAATATTCCCTGCCGACCAACGAGCCATAGATAGATAGTCTATATGTTCGTTATTAAAGGCAAAAATCAACGCACCTGTTGTCATCTTTTCTTAATGAGTTCTTCGTATTCTTCTAACCAATCCCGCATTGTATCATGCCAGAGATCCGTTGCTAGACTTTTTACTGGATATACATCGATCCTCACTGGGTTTCCATATAAATCTACTAGAACAAGTTCTGATTTATTCGAAAAACTCGTAAGAGTATTGATGAGTTCCGGGCCAGCACGAAACATTCCGTCATTATAAGTAAAGATTAATTTTGCTTCGTATTTTTCTTTAAGTGTGCGTTTTGCTGCCGCGTGTTCGAATCGTGCTCGTGAGTGCGAAACTAATTTATCAGTATCCATGATTTTATTTTACAGTAGTATAGTAACAATGTCAAGGGCATAATGCCCTTTTGACAAAATATTATATTAAACTACCGTAGATGATATAGTCGGGGAACCCCAGGAATTTGAAATATAAGTTGTTTCTGGGGAAAAGTAAGTAACTAGTGTAGTTGGTGCAGTGCCAAATATAATACCACTAGTTGGAGTACCACCTGATATAACTGATCCGTATAAATCACCATTATCGTACCAAGTAGTGTTTATAGTTATAGTCGAACCATTTAATGAAGCTTGGACTAGTACATAATTGCTGGAATAAGCATATACCCCACCATCAAATTGCTTATAAATGGCAGTTGGGGTTGATGATAGTTGTTGAAACCCTATACCAGTTGCTAAAATTGTAGGTGCACCTGATCCACCAATCTTAGTTGTGCCCGTATATGTATACCCACTAATTGTCTTACTAGCACCAGTGCTGGACAAATAAATTGCACCGCAAATACCATTAACAAAATTATTCCACATATTATCTGAAGAATTACCTGTACTGGTTTTACTAAACTGAATTTTAAGCAATCCGCCAGAATTGAAGAAATAATTAGCGGCTGCAACACTGGCAAAACTTATAGTACTTGAATAATTGATTGACCAAGACGATGTACCCGCGCCGGTAGTCGAAGTTTTACTAACTGCACCTGTCCAATTTGTAAATTGTGAACCTAATGTACTTGCATTATGTAAATTATTATAACAATTTGTAATGTCAGTGCCTAAGTTACTCAATACTGAAACAACACCGCCTGTAGTAGGGTTAGTTCTTGCTGTAATAGATGTACCCTGGTGTGCTGCCATTGAACTTATCGTTGAATTTAGCGAGGCCCATTGTGCAGCAGTTACAGTTGTGCCCGTTGATACTGTGGGTAATAAAGTCTGTCCGTAGGCAGTATTCCAAGTAGCATTGATATTTCCGCCAGGCGTAGTTGAAACAAATCCATTATAATCTGTAGCTTGTACTATACCTCCAGTAGAGTATGTCATTGGTGGTGTTCCGTTATAATTTATTTAATAGTAACAATAGCTTCGACTATTCCTACTTCAGAATCTAATTTTTCAGTCAGTGAACGACCAATAACATTAAATGCTGTAGCTTCTCCAGTCTGTGCAGCTCTTGCCATACCATTACCAGCAGAAACTAAGCGATCGCCACGACGAACAATACCTGTAACTTGTACTGGAACACGTCCTGTCATAGCAACAGGAGGATGTGTTACGTTATTGCCTGCTCCATTATTCATTAAATATGCAGCATTAGTGCTTATCACGCCAAATACTGATTCACTTAACTCAGTATTTGATATAGTAATTTCGTTAATACCCCCTAACTCAACAACAGTACCGGGAGCATATTCTGCATCAGCAGCAAAGCGTTCGGCTACGTCTGCATAATTAGCAGTAATACCATATGCACCACTGACAATGCCTGTTGCCCCGTTAATTGTCATTGCAGTTACAGGGGTACCAGATTTATTAATAATAAAATTAACATTTCCATTTGGATCATGGTTAGTTAAATTTACATCAGCACCTGAGACACCGACTGTAAAATCAGCATTTGTACCAACTGATAATCCAGTATTATTAATTACACTCAATGTACCTGTTGTCGATGTATTTGATCCTGATGTCATAAATCCGGATGCAGCAACACCGCCCAATGCTTGAGAATTAGTAGCGGTACCTTGAAACAATGGCACCTGACTTGGATTTCCAACTGATGTAGCTAGTGTGATTCCTGGACGAATTGTAGTAAACCCTGAAACTACAGTTTGTGGAGTAAATGCTGCATCCTCAGAAATAAACCCAACTATTGTATTATTTACATATAATTCAACAACGATATGGGAAGAACCAGTATTATCGAGAATTACGGCCGGAACAGCACCAGTTGTGCCAGTTGCAGCACTGTAAACTGGACCAACTAATAACCAATTTGAACCAGTCCATACACTTACTTGTTGATTAGTAGTGCTGTACCACAAATCGCCTATTGCGTTGTTTGTAGGGGCTACTGATGTAGCTTGTGCGCTACATAAAGTTTTAAATCCCACCCCATTGTATACTTGTAACACGCCAGTTGTTGTGTTAAACCAAAGTTGACCCGTCAATGGAGCACTAGGAGCAGTACTATTAGCAGCATTTTCTAGTAAATGAACAAAATTATCATCTAAAAATTGACCGTATCCGGGATAATTTTTACCTACTAACACTTGCGAACAAGCAGTAGTATTGACGGTACCGTCAGGAACTGTAACTAGTAAATTACCGTTCGTTAAATTAATTGTATATGACATTTAGGTTACTCCATCCTTTTATTATTTATTGCCGTTTAATATATGTATTTATGCAGCACTTAAATTAGTAAGAGTCTGTATTCTCAAAGTGTAATCTATTTGAATTTGTCGATTCAAACTTTTTTGAACTGGATGAAAAATAACATGTGTAATTAAAAATAGATTAGACGCAGATCCATTCCAACACTGTAATCCTAATTCATCAAATACATACTCGCCATTAAAATTGGTACTATTATCAAATGCTTGTTGTCCTGCTGGTTGTCCATAATCTAGCAAACAAGATACCAATATATCTGTATATGGATTGCCTGATGTGTGCAGCACCGTCATATTATTATTAGCAGGATCTAAATTACTAGCTGAATTTTGATCCACTATCTGCGCATACGTTTCGTTATATAAACTAGCATTTTGACCTACAACATTCGGTGGCAAATAAGTAATGACACCAGTGGGATCTACTGCTGATCCGCCGTTACCAAAAGCCATAGTATAAATCCAGCCCTTACCTTGATCAGCAAGTGTATTTGCCATAGCAATTGAAATATTTTCATAATTAACTGCGTTCTTTTTATCTATCAAAATTTCACCAGTATTTGGATCAGTAATTTTGATAAACCCTTCTATTTTTGCTAAACCTGGTTGTATCATGCTTTTTGCTCCACAAATACCTTGCGTGTTTTTGGATCGGAAATCTTTAAAAAAGACTCAAAAGATACAGTTCCAGTATCATTAGGAGTTTTTTCGGGTTTAGATTGCGATTGAGTAGTGTTATTATTTTCCATTGTTCTTTATTTATTGTAATTTATACCTATACTAAACCTTACAGATATTAATTAACTCCCCTTAAAAAGAGCGCCGATGAAGTTGTAGTATCTTGCAATGGGGTGCCATTCGATGCTGTTTGTGGGCTCGTACCTTGAGCATACCATGTTACGCCACGACGTACTAAAATAGTTACTTCTTCTCCGACAGCTGGGGCAGTTATAAATGTCACTGAAACTGGTGTTTCATTAGTTATAGTGTACCCAGTGGTTTGCAATATACCACCGAGATATACTTCTACTTGTCTATTTAAAGATTGCCAATAAGTTGTATTAGTAATAGCAGTATTATTAGGAACCGTAATAATCGCACGGTAGTAAAATCCATTATCAACTACTACTGTGCCTTCTGTATAACTATTTGCTGCTACCCATGTGATTGCATCGGTAAATGCTAATGAAATATCTACTGCTTCAAATACTGTAGTTACTCCATTTCCTATCATTCTATCACTAACGATATAGTTTTGAGATGCAGCAGGCAGTAAATTGCTTCTACCCATGTCATAAACAGTCGACCCTATTGTATGCGATGCCGCTGCGGTGCCAGCTGTGCCACGTAATAAACTACTGACCGTATTAGCTACCATATCAATTTCACGATACATAATGCGTTCGCCATTTATAGTTATAATTCCCCATGTATTGGTAGAAAAATTAGGAATTGTTAATGCACTAGCATTAGCTACATGTATAATATCATCAGTTTGTGCTAAATTTTGAGTCAATAATGTAGTAGAGTCTATGGTCATACGATAAGTTGCTTGAACCCCGCGCATATCCTGGAATATTCTAAATTCCATAGCTTCAGGTACCACTGAACAAGTAACATTCGTCACTACCACAACATCAGTTGTCTGTATTGTGCCACTATTTAAACTCAATACATTTCCATTAATTGTATAATCAATATTTGGAGATAATACTTTTCCATTTTTAGAAACCCATGGGCGTGAAATATCTGTATAAGATTGATATAATACAAAATTATTGATGTAAATTGTTTCTCCTACGGTAGCATCAAATTCACCTGGTAATGATGATGCAGCGCCAGGCGGATTATCGAAGTCTGTTGTATCAAACGCTTCATAAACTGATATTCCTTCACTATCTGGCCCGACAAAAATTTGCGTTGACAGTCTTTGTTCTCGTGTATCATTAAATGATGTAATCGAAATAATTTGACCAACTTGCGGAACGAGTCCTTTGCCTGTTATAAAGGTTAAAGTATGTGCTATAGGATCAATTATATACTGCGCTGTCGCATTTACTGCAATATAAATTTGTGCATTATCTGCAGGTGTGTTAGTCAGTATTACAAATACAGTATCAATATTTGGATCAAACGGTACAGTTGAATAATAATCTGCTTTCATATTTCCACTAAATCCAGTATATATCGATATGTCATATAATGCAGGATCTAATAATATACCGTCAACATAAACACTTACCATAGATTTAGTTATTGCTGCTGAATTGATTCCTATTCTCGATGGTAATGGGAATCCAGTATTTCCATTTTGTACTATGTAGCTGGCCCCAGCAGAACCTTGTGCAACAACCCCGCCCACTGTTACAATTGCAACCACTGGATTAGTATATTCTAAACTAAATGCTGGATCCAGATCAAATACAGTTTGTCCTGGTGTTGCTACACTAAAACTCTGAGTCACAGGTAAACTCCAACTGTAATTTGTAGTTACATTTTGAATTGTAGTAGGTTGAATTACTACTAAACTTATAAAATCAGTTGAATTATATACATTAGTAAATGTTACTTGTGTCGAGGACAATGAATAAGGAGCGTAGGAATAATTTGAATTAGCCAAATATACGCCATTAACAAAAATAACAAATTCTTGTATTGCTGGTGTAATACCATCATTTTGGTAGTATGCTACAGGAACTATCAATGAATTTCCTACTTGACTGCCATTATAAGTATTTTTATATACTTGATTGCCGCCACCCAATTCATACACATAAATTGCAATTTGATCACCTTGTGCAACCAAAATAGATGTATTTAAAATTGTAACTGTTTGGACAGTCCAATCTATTGTATAATCAACTCCTAGAGTTAAATCATACCCTTGAGTTACATCAGTAACTTCCACGATAAATGGATATGGTAATGCACCTGCAAAACTAATAGTTGCATTGCTGCTTTCATAAATGAATTGTATTACTGCTTGCGGAAAGCTGTGTCCTAACCCTTGCCAATCAGCCCCAGGAGTCGTATAAACTCGCATGTCTAATGTATCAAATTCAATTCCTGGCACTAATTCTTCTGGTGCATGACTTTCGTATACATCTACATACTTACCACCATCGATATTGATATCAGTAGGGCGTGTTCCAAGGTACGGATCTAAATAACTGCTTGCAAAAATTGTGTCCAATACCCCTATGTCATATGTTGGTAATCCATTTGCATCATAAGATATGTTATCAAAAGGATTAATATCAAAATTATCTCGGGCATATCCAGTGTCTTGGCTGAAATTTAATCCAGAAACTTGTACTCCAGGATAGTCAACACCATCTATAAGCAATGGTAAAGATAATCCAGGAGAATTTACGGTGCTGACATAATAGCCCATAGTACGGTTAACACCGCTTAATTCACTGGCTGAAACCATTGTCCATTGCGACGGGTCAAATACTGAATTAGATTCCGTATTATTAGAGCTCCAAACTATATTGTCGTATCGTACCTGAGTCCCAGTTTCATAAGTTATATTTGATTCCCAGTCAACGATTGTTGATTCATATTCATAGCGATCATATTTTAATGTAAGATTAAATGTACGAGATAATGTATGTCCAGACGGATTGCCCATTATTACACTGGCCTGAGCTGGTTGACCAACAAACAATAATGATGCTGTACCGTTAATTTGATCGTTGTGTCCAATTGGAGCAACATTTCCTAATATTCCTGCTTCGGCAACTTCAAATATATTGCCGTTCGGAGCAATAATATAACTATTCGAAACTACTGCCAACCCTGCACTCCATTCAATAGTAACTCCAGGTAATCCACCACCTGTGATATTTATAAATGCATCTGTAATATAGCCACTACCTGGATTAGTTATTGTAATCGAAATAATATTTCCAGTCGTATTAATTATACTGGTTCCAGTAGCAGGGTATCCAGCATACATTAACGTAGCACTACCATCAATCGCTGAACCAGACATGAATGTAGGAGGAGTAGACCCTGATGTACCCGGAACTGTAATGGTATATAAGTTATTTGCATAATATACTTGTTGTCCAATACTATAAGCGGTGTTTGGATACCACATCGTACCGAATGTTATAATAGGAGCATTTCTATATCCTGTTCCTGCATTAGTAATATTGACACCTTGCACGTTCAACAGATAATTATTAAACCATTGACTATATAAACTTGGATATTGCCAAATTTGTGCATTAGGCGCAGTATTGCTTACTAAAGAATTATGAGGGGTTATAGCTTGATTGTACGGAGTCAATATAGGGCTTACAAATTGTGGACTTTTCAGCAATGAATTCCAATATGCAGGTAAGTCAAAATCAGTTAAATCTCCTAAGAAATTATCCTCTCCGCTATAAGTTAAATTAAACTGTCGCACCTGAACATGATAAGGTTTAACTTCTTGGAAATAATTTACTACAAAATCTTGATTATCTGAAAGATAAGTTTGATAAGGTAATAATGAACGAATCTTATGATTGACATCGACATAACTTGTTTTAATTAACCAAGATGGATCAGTAAACTCACTGTATACAAAATTAAACATTAATATTAAACTACTATTACGTTCAATTAGTAAATCTTCAATATAGATTTCCTCATTCAACGCACGTATAATATAACGGGTTTCAATCTGTGCAGTTTCATCAAAATATTGTGAATCATAAGTTTGTGCATCAAACCCAAAATCAGCAACTGCGTAATTCCATAATTCTTCTTTAAAGGCTATAGTGCCATCTTCTAACCCGACACGTTGCCAGTCACTGACAGGATTAACACCTGTACGTAAATAAATTTCCCATTTGCCCGAACCATTAGAAATAACACGCACAGACGACCCTACTGGTGCTGTTGTATAACTTAATGTTGCCAATTGCCCATAATTTTGAACCGCAGCAACTGGTGCAATAGTCGAATTATATCCTGGTAAATACCAATTGACATAATACCAATATAATGGAGTATCATAACTTTGTACTTGTGTTAACAACAATGTTCGAGTAGCACTAACCGTATAAATTGTCCATCGGCCGTTTTCGGTACTATCATTTAATACAAGATACTTGTATCCAACTGGAACTACATACAGATCTTGATAGCCTAAAACTTCTAAGTTAGGTACTTCAAAATTCCATGCTCCAGATCCAGCAGAAGGAATCGGATCTGCTGCATTCAATAAATTAAAACTACGTGTTTCGGAAATAGGATACTGCAATAAAACTGAATTTGCTCTACCTAAATAATTTTCTAATGCAGTAAATCTATCTGCAAACATTGACTGTCTGGGACGGAACTGTACACCAAAACGCATACCTGGACTTAAAGTTGGATCTGGTACTGCATTACCTGCTGTATCAATACCACATAAACTATCTATAAACTTTCGATATAACTGAGTATTAAGGAATGATTTTGCAATGCCATCTGTAACTATTTGATATTCTTGATGTACTACAGAATCTGTTAATTTTCTTGAAAAACTAACATTCAATATAGTATTAGTAGCATTTAACAAACGCTGTGCATTATAAATCGCAATCGTTGATGCATTTAATCCAGCAATGAAAGGTAATCCACTGCTACGAGGATCAAAAATATAGCTGGCAACTCCTGCTGCACTTAATGTTTTTCCGGAACCTGAAGCAATTGTTGTAATTCCCTTGACCCAAAAATAATAAATTGTTGTAAAAATATTATTTGATCCCAATGATGTTGCTACACAATAACTAGTAGGACTCAATGGTGTGCCTGATCCAGTGTAGTTAGATGGTGGGGTAGTACTTGATATCCATTGGTAAACATCAATACTACTGCCTGGGAAAGTCGTACCCCAACGACGACTAGCATATACTATGTCATCTTGACTAGGATCGATGAATCTTACTGTATCAGTATCCCACCACATTTCACCGATGTGTTCTGCGCCCCAGAATTGACCATTATTATGAACTGTACCCTGATTATATTGTGCTGGGTCAACTGATCCAATATAATCAATGTTACTACGAGCAATTCCAAGTATTTTACCTTGTAATGGATCAAAGAAGTCGAAGTATGTTTGATACGCACCATTTAACGTATCGTTAACTCCAATAGCTTGTCCACCATTGTAACTAAACACTCCATCGATCGCATGTACATCTACAACTGGTTGTTGTACACGTATAGGCGCCCATGCAGGAGTATTGTTTGGATTATTAAAAATTACTATATATCCATTACCATTAGTAGAAGTATTTGTTCCGCCTGGAGCGCCTACCATTAATCTACCATTTGTATAATTTACTGCGGTGCCAAAGAAATTACCAGATTCAATGACATTATTGTAAATTTGTTGCCCAAATGCAAATTGTCCAGGATTTTTGATATTATTTGTACTACTTGGGAAGAAATCATATGTATATGCCACCCCTCCGTTGTTAATCGGATTATAAAAAGTGGTACTATTTTCATCAAAGTAAGTTTGATTAGCATCAAAAGTTGTTGGCTCGTAAACGTTTCCATTTGGTGCACCAACAATTAAATTAACTGCGCTAGAATCAATACTTAGACTTGCACCAAATTGAGCATTGAATGCTGGAGATGGGCTTAAAATTTGCTGAGTAAAGACTAAAGTATCAAATCCCAATTGACCAAATACCGATGTTACTGTCCCAGGAAGTACTGTAATTAAATTGTTTGGTGTTCCTGCTTTGGAGTTTTTAATAGATAATGTTAATCTTCCAGAAACAACAATTATTTTTACACCAGGTAAAGGTGCAAATACAAAATTAATAGTTTCCGCAGAAGGATCATAGGAGTAATCTATCCCAGCAATTTGCAACACATTATTCAAATAGACAACAGTAGTATATGAACTAGCAACCGTATATAAAGATCCAATATAAAAAACTTTAGTTGTACTATCGCCTGTAAATGTTAAATCTGGAGTAGTTGATGCTATTACATTCGGTATAGCCATTTCATTGATTGCTTTCGCAAAACCTGCTACTGTATTGTTAGGTTGCGCTGGCACAGTTACTATTGAATTATTAATACGCAATGTACCAGAAGGAGTTAGAACAGGATTAGCTATTGTAGATGTGGTAACCCCGTATACCCTCGATTGATTAACTTGGTGATCAACTGACCCAGCTAAATCAATATAAGTGCTATCGTATGGTGCACCGATATAAAGACTGCAATTCAATGGACATGAATCAAGTACTAGCCCGTATTCTGCTGATTTTACTGGTGTGCTACTTGATAATTCTTGAATTTGTGTAATTTGATTAGTACCAATTTCAATTATATCTCCGTAATTAAACGTTATATTAGAAAATATGATATTATTTCCGCTTATACTATATTGTCCTTCGATTGACTGGCTAGTAGTTAATAAAAATGTTTCGTTGACGCTTACTGTCACAGGATTTGTAACATTACCAGGTATTGTATATGTTAGTTGAGAAGGATTCGAAACTATATAACGAATTACGCTTCTGTCAAACATATACACTACCCCGGAATTATTTAAATTATCACGTGTAGTATTAGGTGCTCCTACGTATATTTGTGCTCCATCCGTTGTTGTTGCAACTGATGATCCGAAATTATCTCCGGATATCGAATCTGTAGACGTAATAGTAGTAACATATTGCCAATATGTCGGTGTTGTTACTATAATATCTGCTCCAACTGGCGGAATAGTAATAAATGTCAACTCAGTAGTTTCATTATTAAATGTATAATCAAAATAGGGACGTTGTATTACTTTATTTACAGTCACTGCAAAAGTTTCGATAGTGGTTGCATTATACAAATATGTGTTTAATGCAAAGGTATTAGTTTGATTTATACCAATACCAGTATACGTATACCCGCTTATTGCACCGCCTACTGCAATTCCAGTAACAGTTATTGTTAAATCATTGGCAGTAGTAGTTCCTCCTAATCTTGATCCAGAAATAACTAACGTATCATTAATAGCATAAGACTGTCCGCCAGTTATTAGATTTATTACATATTCGCCGCGTACATTTTGAATTGTAAAAATTGAATTATATCCAGCGCCTGAGGTTGAACTTTGTCTCAGATTGTAATAAGTCGTAGCATCTAATTGTTTACTCAAATTGCGAGTCAACGTAAGTGTTTGTCCTGACACTGTTGGGTGAACTAATGTTACAAAATTTTGATCTACAGTATAATCTTTTCCGTAAACTAACTCAATTCCACTTAATGCAACTGATAATTGTTCAGGATGCAAGTAATTAATCTGTATTGCGTTTGAATATTCGTAACTAGTTACACTATAGTTTGTAGTATATGTAATAGTTTGATTTACTACATCTATTTTTTCATAGGCATAAACTGAATTAGCTGCCGGTGCTCCGATATACATCCATTTTTCGTCTGCACTAATTACTCCCGATGTTCCAAATTTAATAGGATTAAAATTTTGTGTCGGCGGAACTAATAATTGAGTAATAGTGAAGGAATTTACATCTGAATTTCTATAAATTACTACAGCATAGCCCATGTTTGATGCACTGGTATTAGCTCCTGCTATAGCCCAATTAGAACTACCAAAGGATACCATATTACCAAAATTACTTGAATCAATAGTTTCCAGTATTAATGTGCTGTTAAATTGATAGTCAGTAAAATTTCCTCTAATATAAGTCAGTATAGAATTGGCTCCAGGTGCACCTACCATAGCGCCAAAGTTAGATGCTGATTGTGTTATACTTACACCATATCGATCACTAGGAGTAAATCCCGTGGAAATAACAGAATCGGTAATAAATGGAGTTTGTTTTTGTACAGTTTCCCAATGTCCACTGCCGTTATTATCTATCCAAGCAATCGAACCCGGTACTAAATTATTAACATAAGGTAAGTTTGAAATGTCACTAGCTTGTGATACTCGAGCACTTTGTAAATGAAAGACTAACCCAGTACCTGTTATATTAGTTACATTTGTGTTTACGAAACTAAAGGCGATAATAACGGTAGTTGGAGTTGGTGCTGCTAAAACACGATAAACCCCGTTAACCCCATTATTAAAATATTTAATAATAATTAAATCATATAATGATAACCCATGTGCCGCGTTAAATTGTACAACACTAGTACCATTGAGATTATCAGTTAACCGTATCATTTGCCCTGGCACACTGGCTACACGATATACACCCCAGTCATGCGTGTTGGTTTTAGCAATCCAGATATAAGTGCCAATTCCAATATTGTTGATATCAGCTTCAATTGCCGCAGGATCTTCAATACTGAATACCGTAACATCAACATCATCTAAACATACATAACCTGCAGACGGTAATGCATCTGGCAAACTACCTGATTCATATATAGTAGGAAGAATGTTAATATTATTAATAGAATAACTTTCTTTCCATAAATTGCTCAAATAAACCTGCTGATTAGCTTGACTTACATCGCCTGGGTTTGTAATTTGTATAGTTGACGGATTGTAAGATAATAGAGCTTCGTTTAATTGAATTTCAAAGTAACTCTTATTAGCATTTGCCCCGTACACTCCGGATAATATGCCCCAGTTTTCATAGATATTATAATCGCCGCTTTCTTTGCCGTTAAGTTTTGCTAAGTTGAATATTTCAGCAGCTTGTAATGTACCTTTGGTACCAATAAATTGTTGATATAACTGAACTTGTGTTACACCATTAAGATTCATGTCTGTCATATATGGACGAGGACGGAATCCAATCAATCCAAATGCAAATAAATCGTTATCACTGGTTAAATTAGCTTGGTATACATCGTATGAGCTTACTAATTGATCTGCTTTATTAGCCAAGTTAGGCAATAATCCAGTGTCAATTGCTTGATAATCACTTTTTATCCACTCACTATAATTAAAGGTTTCTTGTGGCTCACTAATAACCAATGCTTGCCAGTAGGTATTTTTGTATAATACCATATCTCCCTTGGTATATTTTTGATAAGATTGCCATTGCTTTACATTGTTTAAGTTAAGAATAAATCCTTGTGCATTTAATTGCCCATCCCATTCAGTTGTCGTAGATGCGATTAAACTTAAACGAACTTGTCTTGCGGCTGTAATTGGATCATATATCAAATCTCTAAATTGTGTAGTATTATCTAGCACAATCATATCTTCGTAATTTGTGAATTTCAATGTAAGATAATTGATAGTTTGTCCGTTTGTAGATGTAATCGAAAATTGATTACCATCACGATTAACTATCATTGAGCTAACATCCAACACAGTACGATTTTGATCCAGTAACATATTTTCCGGAGTTATGCTGGCAATAGTATCTACAATACTGATAGGTTGACTTGCTTTAATTGTAGTGGCAGCTGGATTTAGATTAATCATTGTACCTGCTTGCCACCCTTGTTCTCCAAAGTATAAAAACTCTTGAGACATCTGTAACCAATTTAATGTGTACCCATTGTATGTATTATCAAATATTAATCCTTGAGATGTTAGCCATGCTCCATAACTCATTAAGAAATCGCAGACACTAGATGGACTGGTAAAAACATATCCATACGGAATTTGTTTTATATTATTTGTATATTGTGATGGAACTTGAACTGTGGTATTACCAGCGGTAATAGTCTGGTATAACCCTACTGGACTACTTTCTAATATTTCAAAATAAGGTTGTACATTGCTATAACCATAAACACTATATCCTATTCCACCTGAGCCTAAACGTTCTACTTGTACAATAACAGAACTATATGTAATTTGATCAAATGGTTGATTTTTATAAAAAATCAAACTATAACTGCTTGGGGGAATTTGTAAACTATTATTCGTAGAACTTGGTCCGGCTCTTTCAGTAGATATTTGAACATACGCAGAATCACTGAATGAAGCCATACGGTAGCATAGACGCACATCTAAGTTTGCTAATTCGTTAGTCAATGCCGTAGTACTATTAACTCCTGTTTGTTGATTATAGTCAACAATCCAATTGATATAACTTGCTTTGCTTACACCATTACCATATACTTGTACACCTGAAGCATTTAAACGGTAGCGACTATTTAACAAGTATTGACCTAGTGCATTATTGTATCGATATAAATCTCTATCAGCAAATAATGAGAAAAATTGTGCTGGTTTTGTCAGTGCTAATAATCGCATAATAGCAAATGGATACGAACTACTATTCCACCAAGATGCCTGAACTGGACCACCGTCACCAGATACCCATGATTGTTGGAACCCATACGGATCATTACGACCCATTACGCATTCAGACGGAGGCAGAAGATAACCTTCTGAACTAGCAGGAATAATTTTTGATAAACCAGGTCTTATATATTCAGGAAGAACATATGGACCAACAGGATCTGCAACAATACCAGCTTCTAAATCATCCCAAAGTACTGTATTTCCTGATGTATATGGACCTGGACCATAACGTGTCGCCCACCATGCAGGTTCTTCAGAAAATCCAACCATTTCCCAAGGTGTAGTATTTGGGGTTTCAGTATCATAAAAATAACGATATATGCCTCTCCAGTTACCCTGTAAGAATTGTGTTTGGTCGATACGATTAGCGGCTTGGCTATAGTTATAAGTAAACGGATTGTCTGTAATATAATTTTGTTGAGTATAATCTACACGATTTTGCCCAACCCATGTTAAGAAATCCTCGCTCATTATTTGATTCACTTCCGAATATGTGTAAGGCGTTTTTCGAAAGAATCCAGGTAATAAAGCAGTAGTTTGCGCTGGGTAAAAAGTAGGATCTACTTGATCTGATGTCAATGGAATTGGATTATCATCGACTTTAATGTTATCATAAATTCGCTTTTCAAATTCAAGTAATACTTGATCTCGAATATCACCAAAAGCAATAGTAGTTGATCCGTCGTGTCCTTGAATTACTACAGTAGGCTCTGAGTACGTATCGTCAATATAAATTGACGGAGTAAATTTAGGATATAACCCCATTTTACTAGGTGTATTTGGACACCAGCTGGCCACAGTAGTTGGATATTCGTTAATAGTAACCACATCGCCAACATGTAGTGGTACTAAAATTGTTAATTTCTGTGCATCAACTGACACAGTATATTGACTATTGCGCAATAATAATATATCATTGACATATACCAATAACCCAAGATAATTACTTGACGTAAAGTTATACATTTGACTTGTGTTAAAAGTCGCTGATGTAATTGGATTAACTACCGTTGTCGTCGATGTATAATTTGTGCCAATCGGAAGCATATCTGACCAATAAAACGAATTTGACTTTGTCAAACTTTTTGTTATATTACTGATTCCCAGATCAAGTACTTGCGATACCGTTTCATTTCCAGTAAGATTTAATTGTGTTACTGCGGTTAGCAATTTATTTTTATACTTGATGTATTCTCTGCTGTTATAATCTAAAGCAGCAAATAAATCGTAATTAATGTTACGTAGGAAAAATCCAGCTAATGTTAATGGCGAAGATTGTTGTAATATTAACTGACCATAAGGAATAATATTTCCCAAATCTCGTGTATTATTACGTCCATTTATTGGCCCAGCTAGATTAACTAAATTTTCACAAATAGTAGTATAATGTTGTCGAACTGTACCAAGACTAAATTTTGCACTATTACCATTAAACGGATTATTTTCTAAATTAATAGGAATTTGATAAAATGCAGTAGCACTCACTTGCTGACTATATGCCAATATTTCAACTATGTCACCAATAACCATAGTAGGACTATTAAGCGCAACCACTGAAGTGTTAGACTGTGAATTAATTGATAACGTATACATCGTTGGAAGCTGATACACATTATTAACAAAAACCTGTACTGGAGGAACATCCAGAGCTGTTTCGACTAATACATCTAATTGTAAAGGTGTGCCACTATACGTGAATTGAAATTGTTGTCTAGGCAATGATGGTATAGCAGCAGTTTGCCATCCGATTTCAGGAGTAAATGCAATCCTATCTGAATACTGATATACAAATCCGGTGCTGACGTTAACAGTAATTCCTGTTGTACCTGCTGGAGTGTAAATAAAGGAGTCAGTATATAAATTATTGTCGAATAAAATATCACCAATATTGTCTACACTAAAAAAATCCAATGGTATACCTAGCACTGAATCAACTGGATTATCAGGATTTTCTGCATAGCTTAATAATTTACAACCTGTAAAATTAGTACTTGGATACTGGGAAGCATCTCCAAAGCTATAACCATTACTATCAAAAACATCAAATAATGGAGCTTGGTTAACCGCTATTTTTTGTTGTGAATCTATCCAAGATGTGCCGTTATAATAAAAACTTTGTCCTTGTATTCCGATTGTGCCGCCTGAGATATAAGCAGCAGTAGTAGTACTGGAAAATGTTACCGATGTTGTTGTACATTTGGTTACAATAAAACTGCCATTATACGATGCAGGGGACACTCCTGTTACTGTAATTGCTTGTCCTATTGTATAAGGTATCGAAGATCTTGGCGTAAAATATAAAGTTACCGCAGTTCCAGTACTACCAATTGAATGTATTGGTAAAGTGAGTCCATTAAGACACACAGTAGTTTGATTGACCAATGCTGGGCTATAATTAGTAGGAACCAAATCAATAACAGGAGTAGTTGATATTGAAGGATCCGGTACGATAAAATTAACAAGATAAATTTGAGTGCGTACCACTGGGTCATTATCGGCAGCAAAAATTACTAAGCTACCCTGTTCTAACGTATATCCGTTAATTCCATACCCTATTTTTCCATTTACATTTAATAATGCATCAGTTTGTGTAAAATCAATAACATTAACTGCTGGGAGGCCTTGTGTACCAAAATTATATAATTTTAGTCCAGAACGGAATTCTAAGATAGGACGATTAGCACGTTGAGCATTAGTATAAGTAGGACTTATGTCATTGAATGCCGCGGCATATTCGATAACATCGATATGGAACCATCGATTACTACGTGTCCATGGATTAAGATCAGGACTGGCCATATTGATAGTAATGTAGTCAGGTACAATAGGCTGCCCGTTGACATCTGTTGAATATGGTTCTACTACTATTAATTCTGAGGCAGGGACCAATTTAATGCTAGTTCCGACTCCCTGCACATAGTAAGTATTATTTACATAATTAGTAGGGTAAACATTTCCTTCGAATACAATTTTCAATCCATTTGTAAATATTACGCCGTTTGGACTTGTGTAATTTTTATTTCCTAAAATATCCGTATTAACATTAATATAAGAATTAATGCTTATTGAATTTATCACGCCTCCACTGACATACGCTCCTGAATATGTACCATTATATGTTACTGACGATGTGGTACAAGATAAAACCGTATAATTACCGTTATAGTTCGATGGATTAACTCCAGATACAATAATGGTATCACCGATTGAATATAGTACCGATGTCTGGTCATCAAAATGTAAAGTTACTGCGGTACCTGATGCGCTAATGCCATTAACTGCCAACGGAGGGACTGGGGAATTGGTATTTTCGTTAATTAAATTGATTGTACCAAAAATAGTTGGATCTTCACTATCTTGATAATACAATTGGGATGCTGATGCTGTGAGTAATGGCATCTGTGTAAAATACCCAGCTGAACTTTTATACCACTGAGTATTAACGTATTCTGTACCAGATGTAATAATAAATTGTGTTGAGTTAGGAATCGTTAATATATTATTAAGTTGTATATACAATGCACCAACGTTGTCTGGAATATACTGTATTTGCCATAAATTTATTTGTGTAGATAAATCTGTTGGATTTGATGTAAATACTAATGTTTTGCCGTTAAGATCAGTGACTCCGTCGATTCCATTTGTATAAGTTGTTAAAAATTGATCAACATATACTCCATTAATTTGGTTAAATTGTAAAGACGAACAAATTAAATCTACTTCTCCTGTGGAAGATGTTGGATATCCGATATATGGTAATGAATAATAAAAATCTTGCGCATTAGAATTAGGCACGCTAAATGATACCGTACCGAGATCTGTTCCGTTATTAGATACACCCAAGATATCTCGACTGCTAATGTTTTTTGACCAAGGTAATTTACCATCTGCCCCAGGCGCAAGTTGAATCCAGAAATCAGGGCCAGTGCCAGGAGTAGCACTAACAATATCAAATTGTCCACGTAAATTAAATTCTATATCATTACAATAGTAAAGTGTGTCTGGAGCATCTTGTGGAACAGTAAAAGTAACTAAACCCTGTGTTCCCCCATTATTAACTACCCCTTCGGACCATAAATTAGTAGTACCAAAGCTTTCTTGAGTCTTAATATAAAATGCATGACTTCCCGTTTGTACTAAATTAAATTCATAAGTGTTACCGCGAATAAGCGTTAGTGTTGGGTTATTTTGAGAATCGATAATCCAGCTACTGGTTCCATTGTTATTAACTCGATATTGTATAGTTTCTACTGTATTTTGTGCAACAACAAACTTATAGCTGCCATTACGAACTAGTGTCAATGAAGGATTATTACCAGTGTACCCAGTAAAGGTATATGCCCCATTAATTCTGCTAACTGTAAAAGTTTCTTCTACTGGAATAGCCGTCGGTGCAACAGTAACTAAATCTGGGCCATCAGGTAACCAATAATACTGCGAATAATTATTATATTTGTCAAAATCTACAAAAGGATCCCAAGAATAATATTCACTTTCAAATAATCTGTCAGCTTGAGAAGTTATACCACCTTGTGTACTAATAGCATCAAGTATTCCTGGATATGTAATTGCATCAGTAATTTTTTTTGTAAGCGGGTCAATACTTACTACACCAGGTTCTAATTGGTAATTATTACGTACTGCGGTTGGCTCAACAACATATCCATCATTGGGATTGACACCGGGCCCAACTTTTCTTCCGATATATCCTTGTGTTTGTTTATACTGTGGTTCTTGTATCAGTTGATCAAGAGTCGCTGATAAAAATTGTTTGTTTACTGGAGTTTGAAAAATTTCCGGTAAAAAATCAACAGAACGAATTGTTGCAGCCATTAAATTGCTCCACTACCAGGGGCGGTTTGTAAATTAGTACTAGTTAACGATTGAATAATTTCAATATTATTGATCGTAGCGCCATTAACAAAAATTTGATATGGCGCACATTGTATTTCGTATAGATCACCGAATGATTTTTGGGTATTAAGTGGAACTAACACCACCGAAGCTACATAAGTTCCTATTTGTGCATGTATGTATGCCGCCAATCTAGAAAAGTAAAATGTATCTCCGAAATTCCAATTAGCAATATCGAAATATGCATTCATGGTCGATAATACAAGATTTTGTATTTGATTATTACTAGCATTAGTATTAGCCGCTGGAATAACTTTAATAGTAGCTTGTAATGCTTCCGGAGCTTTACTACCAAAAAGAGGTAAAAATTCTACGCTATTAAGAATCATATTATCACTTATCATTTTATAATTTTGTAAACCTGCATAGTTTGTTGTCAATTGATCAATAGTCGGAGGTAATGGCTGTGCTATTGTGTTAGTTGTGTCTTGAATCCATGCTACATACGCAGTATAGTATTCTAAAGTCACAACATACAAATCAATAATATTAGTGCTACCGGGATCAATAAGATTAGTTAATCCAGAGTTATGTCGATATTGGAAATATAAATCCTGTCGCCCAATCTGTGCGATCCATCCTGTTGATAAATTTAATGTTCTTGTGCCTGATAAAGTCAACATCAATGTATAAAAATTATTTTCCTGATAAGCATAAAATACTTGTCCAGTAGCATATTGTTCTTTAACCATTTGTATTGCAGATAAAGTAGCATAATTATCAACTACAACACCAGATGGCTGTAACAAATAACGTTCTAAGTTATCAAAGTCAACTGTTAATTGAAAATACACGTATGGTTGCGGAGTCGCAGTACTTGATGGAGATACTCCAACTATTGCTTGAAAGAAATCAGGATCATCAGGAATACCATTATTATTATAATCTTCATATCCAACTAATACTTGATAATCGTCAACTAAGCCATCACTTAATACTGGTTGACCAATAATTTTAAGTGTAACATCTGACAATAAAGGCAAATTGCTGTTAGGCTGACTATTTGATTTTAAAATTTTGGCAAAATCTGAAATAACTGTGCCAGTACGACTATCGTATACTGACTGTGCTGTGTCAAAAAAGAAACGAACCTCTAATACACTACCAAAATAATAGTCAAGACTTCTAGATTTTATCGTATACTGTGCACCATCATATGTTGCTTGTATCATCCAGCTAGCATCAAGATTAGCACCTGATGTGTTACCAGCAAATGTTTGATTCCATGCTGAATTTATAGCAAGGTTAGCTGATGTTATTAGGTACCATGTATAAGGGGTGCCAGTAATAGTACCTGTACTGTCATAACCAAGCCCAAAATTTTGTTTTAAATAGATTTGATTGACTATAGAATTTTTTAAAGTTGTGCTAAAAGTAGTGGATAACAGTGGAATAACCTGTACTGGAATGGCTCCAGAAGGAACATAGGTATTTAACACCACTGGACCTGTGCCATCCAACAAATTTCCTAATCCACCATTTGTGCCATCCCCAACAATCGCTGTTGGACTTGCCCAAATGTACATGTGATCTTCGCCTGATTGCGGTACACCTGGTTGCAATTCATTTTTAGAATCGAAATAATATCCAGAAGGTGGTACAAATTTAATTAATGACGTTTCGACAATATAAAAAGCATTATTACTAACAGTTGGACCAACTGGTACTGGATTTCCGCTGCTATTTTGAAAATAACCAGTGGTTTCATTAACAATAGTTGTACTTTCATTCCATGTATAATTTAGTGCTATTAAACTTGGACGTGGGAAATATGCGTAATAAAATTGCTTAAATGTTGAATGTAATAAAATTGGCGTAATGTCATTTAAAATAACATTATTGATATCATTTGTTGTTTGATAAGTGAAGGTAAATGCTGGCGTATTGTTTGTATACCACAAAGCTCCGTCATCGGCAAATACGTTAGTAGAAGAATATTTACCTGTAGGATCTACCAAATCTAAATATCGACTAGTTCCAATAGAACTACGATTAAGAGCTGCACTCTTAATAATTGAATTATAAGTTGTGAATGGAAAATTTGTATAATCTTCGCCATTAACCATACGATTTTGTGTATAATATCGAGCAGGAGCACGTTGTTTAATTTGAGTAAGGGTTTCACGTGGTGCTGCATTAGTCACTGGACTAGTTATACCACACGTAAATGTAATAGTTTCAATAGTACCAGTACGACTGACATAAGAAATCGGTATTTGTATAGATTGCATATCTTCTGGATTGATAATGTATTGTAATCCATTAGATGCGCGAACATAATTTCGAAATTGTCCAACTGGAATTGTAGCAAATACATTATCGCCAAATACTAAAGTAATTTGATCGTTAGTTCTACTGGTTACAGAATAAACATTACGCAATGTTGAAGTCATTTGCTCAACTGCTGCGGTATATACCGAAGGCACTTGTTGCCAAATTTTTTGTACATTGCCTACATTATCAAGTTGATATAGCCACACATCAGTATTATTGATTCCCTCAATGTTTACATTAACGGTACGATTAGAAATTTGTTCTATTAAATTAAAATCTTGATTTTGTAATACACCTTGCTTAAAATAAAAGAAAAATCCAGTATTAGCTGACTGATATCCCAATTGATCATTACGAAATAAAATATTAAATCGTCCATCAGGCAATGGTGGCGGCTCATAAATGTAAGTTTCACCAAGAGAAGTACTATTGACTACTTCAAATGGCATATTAATTCCATTGACAGTAGATGTATATGGTATAACTGGCAAATAACCTGGTACTAAATTGATAGTATATTCTTGGGTATCTACTCCTAATATTATTTGATCGTTACCAGGAGATCCTACGTATTGTGTATTGACTAAAGTGGCATTTAAAATTGCCGTAAACTGTTCTTGCCAATCAAAATTACTAGGATCAGCCCAGTTAACAGTGATGTTAGCTAAATCTATACCATTATAATCTGTTACATTTTCAGTAGTCATAACTGAAAATACCTTAAGATATCCATTAGCTTCTGTATTTCTTTGAGGAGTATATGAAACTAAATTGGCCAGTTTAATAACAGAATCTCGTCGTTCTGCCGTATCAATATAATTTTCTCGTGTGTTTAAATCTGTTCGAAATGCCAATGCTTGGCCCATAAAAGCCATAACATCTAATAACGCTATAAATTCCGAAGATTCAATATAGTCATTGAATGTTTCTGGATAATATTGTCGCAAATAATCTATAAAACTCTTACGTAAGGTTTCGAAGTCGTAAGACTGAAAGTCTCCTTCGCTGTAGGTTTGATAGATTCTTTTCCAATCTTCAACACCAAATAATACGGTTTGTCTTGTTGTCTGCGCCATGGTCATTCCAATGTTACAGTATTTATGTCATTAATAATCTGGGTAGTTTAAGTTAGACGTAACTTGCAGATCTTGTAGATTCATTAAAGAAAATGGATATTATTTGAGATGCAGTTGTCGCAACAGTTTGCAAATCTAATTGTAATAATATTCCATTTTGTTGTGGATACATGTATACGTTATTAAGATATAATCTGGGATCGCCTCCAACTATACGCTGTACTTCTTCATATATTGCAGTTTCTAACTGAGGAGTTTGATTTTCAAACAAATAATTCCATAACAACGTACCATATCCCGGCCGACCTACTAGTTCACCTTGTCTAATGTTAAATGCATTTAATAAATCTTGTTTAATTAATGCATCATCAACAAGAACAAAATTCTTATTTTGATTAACAGTTGAAAATCCGATAAAGGTTGCCATAATATGTATTTATTCTATAAAATATTAACTATCTTGTTACCTATTCCTTGCGCTATAGATTGCGCTTGAGATAACAGATTTTTAGCGGATGAAATATCAGCCATTGTACCTAAACTATTAATTGATGGTAATTCATAAGTAGGCGGAGTAATAAGTGGCGAACCAATAACACGGTCTACCGCAGCGTCGACAGTAGCACGATTTACAGTATTACTAAAGGCCGCAGCAGGTTGAATTCGCGAAATCAAACTACTTAACGAAAAGTCACTAAAATTAATACTAGATAACGATGCCTTTGCTAAACTGTCAATCCCAGATGTCAATGATCCCAAGCTGCTGGATAACCCCGAAGTTAATGATCCCAAGCTACTGGATAACCCTGAAGTTAAAGAACCTATACTTGAACCTATTCCCGAAGTCAACGAATTTATACTTGATCCTATTCCTGAAGTAAGATCTGTACCTAATGATGCCAATGATCCTGCTCCACTAGCCCAAGTACTGGCAATTTGAGTGCCATATTTGCTTCCTACTGCCATCAACGCACCAACATCTCCATTAACAGAAGAAGCTATACTAGATGTTAGACTGGATATAGATCCTCCTGTTAGCCCAGTTGCTAATCCTGAAATTTGAGATATACTTGAATTTATTCCAGATGAAGTAAATCCAACAGCACCGGAAGATAGAGATGACAGTCCTGATGTGTAAGATGCAATTGCTGTAGACCCAAGATTTTGTATCGAAGAAGGTATAGCACCTATCGAAGTTGGGGTTAACCCCGAAAACAAACTATTAGTAGTACTTCCGCTAGTACCTAAGGTGTTTAAAAAAGTAGTTTGCAGAGCAGTTGCATCATTTGGCCCAGTTGCAAGTAAAGCTAAAATTGATGTAGATACTAACGTACCATTTGTACTATATATTTGTCCAGTACTAACACTTGGAGTGGTTACTGCCGGGGTAGGTGGTACAATTATTCCGGTAGAAACCAATTGATCATAACTTTGCTGTAACAATTGTTCTTGAATTTGATTTTGTAATCCTTGATCATTTAAAATGTCATTAACACTGGTAACTCCATATAATCCTGTCCAAGGAGTAGGGGAGTTCATGAACGAAACAAAATTCGTGGGATTTTCCCCGGTATTTTCATTAATTGGACAATATAGTTGACTCATACCAGGTTTAATTAATCCTGCTTGTTCAAGTTGTGCGCAATTAAATCCATACATACCAATGCCTTTTTCTTGAGAAAATGTAGTAGGCGTATTGTTTGTTAATGAAGTCATTTGAGCCATAAGAGCTTGAGTTTGTTGAGACGATAACTGCCCGGCTTTCAATGATAAATTTACTGCACCAGTAGGAGTATTAGTAACTTGAATATAACTAGTTTGATCTATTGGATTTTGTACTGGAACTACAGCTAATGCTGGGAGCGGTGCTACGATAGGCAATCCTGATATAATTGCCAATAGTGTTTTATCATCGACTCCAGCGGTTCCTCGTTGTAATCTTGTAATTCCAAAATTAGTCAATGCCTGCATAGGATGTGTTAACGTATCACCTTTATTATATCCAACAAAAGTTCCTGCGGCAACTTGAGAATAAAAAATATTATCTGCTTGCGTTTGTGTTGTTCCAGTAGGCGCAGTTAATTGAAACTGTGCCCCAGATGGTAAAGTATAGTTAAAGATTGCCATGTTTATGGTCCAGCATTTGTTTTAGTTATGGAAACGCCATCAGGAACAGTTGGGGCACCAGGAGGACTTGAGTTAGATCCATTACTTAAATTAACGTTAACTTGTACTCCTTGATTGTGATAAGGCCACGGTTCATGCGATGGTGCTCTTGTAACAATGCTTTTTATGCCTGTAGATGATACAGTCCATCCAGTTGATGAATCAAAACTGCTATCAGGCATTGTGTATTCTACCAATCCCGATGGTATAGGAACAGGCAGCGCAAACCCAGGATTAAAATCTATTCCTCCTGCTTGCAATATTAATGATCCGCCTCCGTTCCAGGAACCTATTTTACTATCGAATGCCAACGCTCCACTACTTTTAACGCCGATTGCTATTTGACTGAACAAAGACATTAATCCTTTATTTGCACAAGTAAATGATCCTTCACTCTGCATAGTGGTTGATACATTACTTTTCATATTAATGTTTCCGCCTGCAAATACATTGAAATCTTTATCAGCATGTAAATTTAATGTACCTTCTGTACGTAAATTAATAGAATTTGTAGAATAAACATCTAACGTGCCTTCTTGCCCAAATTCTAACCATACTTGCCCACTGGCATGTGCAATATAAAAACAATTACCGTCATCGCTCATTGTAATCTGATGGCCTTTGGCAGTACGTATACGTACCACTGAATTTTTTCCGCTTACATCGCCGTCATCCATAACAAAAGTATGACCTCCTCTACGTCCAACAATATTAGCAGCATCTGGGGGAACAGAACCCGAAGAAACTTGTTGTTGAATAGTTGAATCTTGTAATCCACCTTGATATATAGGGCGACCAGGAGTACTAAACCCAACAGTTGTGCTTGGACTTTCGCGTTGACTCGACGATGTTATTGGCCCGCGAATAGGATCATTAACTATACCCTGTTGAAATAATGTAGAAGCAGCATAACTATGTACCGGTTTTGATTTATCGAAAAACTTAGAACTTTCAGTTATTTCAGTATTTTGATCTGCATTATTAATTTCAGTTACTGGTAATTGCGGACTATTGGCAAAATATGTAGACTGATTTGTATTTTGTGCAACAAATTGTGTCGCTGCTCCTAGGGCTGGTACCATATGATTTGTACCTTGAGTAGGCACAATACCTATCCAGTAACCTCCATTAGGATCTCCGGCAACAAATAGACATAATACCTTAGTACCTATGTCAGGAGATGTTATTGCTGCACCATAACTTTGTTGATTATTTGTAGAACCATATGTGCCTGGCCCAGCTGATGTACTTGTTTTTGGAGTAGCACCCCCTGATGGTTGTAAAGGAGAAACAGTTCTCCACAATGTTTTATTGGTTTTATCACCGCCAGAAAATTGTTCGATATAAACTTGTAGTCTACCTCCACGGGTAGAATCAACATTATTAACTACTTCGCCGATATAAGGACCAAATTCGACCGGCATATTTCCGCGGTCAGGTCTATAACCTTCAGATCTACCTGTAATTCTTGGTACATTAGTTGCCATTGGCATCATCTCCTGCTGCTATTATTTGTGCGCTATTACTTGTTGTGTTATTTACGCTAGGTAAAAGAGTACGGTTCGCTCTTAATGATCCTGGGGTTACTGGTCTTGAATATAAAGGTGCGCTTTCAGCCGGAGCTGCTGACCCAACATCACTACCATTAGAGGATGGAGGAGACGCTGGAGCTATTGGGCGTAATAGAGCGCCCACCGCAGCAGTAGTTTGTGTTGGTATTGTAGGTAATGCAGATTCAAATGACTTAACCTGTGCCATTACGTCCATCTGTGCCTGTGTAGCTATGCCATGAGCTGGATCACCGGTTGCCAATGCTAAACTATTCATATTTCCAATTCCAGTTCTAACTCCACTTGGTACAGCAGTATCTGCATTAGTGCCATTGGGATTTAATATACCATCACCCCTATTACCTAAAATTGTATTATTGTTAGCTTCTCTTCCTACTACTGCGCTCAATTGATTTATATTTAAATTTTTAAGAGCATTACCTTTTAATTCTTGTTCAAATCTTCCTTTATTAAATGTACTTTTTACAGAAATAGCAGTGTATGCGGCACTGGCTTGAGTAGGAGTAGATGATAAATTATTATTTTTTACCGCCGATGACCCATTGACATTTATCAAGCCAGTGCCGCTATAAGGTCCGCTATCTCCATTGTCATAATCTGCAGGAGCATTAAAATTTACAGCAAATACTACCTGCTGTGTTTCTATACAAACTGATCCATCTTGATAAAATCCATTGAATCCGATATCAGCTGAAGTTATTCCTTTAGTTTCTCCTTGAACTAACCAAGCCGGATCTCCTAGAATTTTTAATGTAACTTCTCTTTGATCTGCAAAACTATACAAATAATCGGCACCAGTAGCAGTAGGAAAGTTAGCATCATTAGGCGAACCTTGTGTACTTCTTGCTGTTTGACCTGGGACATTTTTATTAGGACCAAAGTACCATCCGGATACTTTTGCGGCTAATTCATCATTTACTCCCTGTTTACCTTGATATTGTTCACGTTGACTCAATACATTTATATATTGATTGTTATATGATTGCTCGTAGCTTAAAACCTGTGTATTTTGCCCAGTAAACCAATAATCATATAATTTATGCACGCCACGAAATTGTGCGTTAGGGAAAAATTGACTTTCCATTTCATTAATAGCATATTCTGTTACAATATAAGTTATTTGATAAGGGTAATCGTGACGTTTAGTGTCTATTTTATCTCCATATGGAACCGCGTTAACTACAATATTGAACCATTTAGTGGTATTTGCATCGCTAACAGACGTGTTAGGCATGGCCTTAGCAGATGGATCCAGCTGATTTTGAGTGGCAATCAACTGATCAGTTATGAATGTACTGTTTCTCACAATCATTTCTATACATTGTATAATTTGTGTACCTTGCACTATTGAAATATTTTTACCTTTCATATCTACAGTATTAGATTCAGATAAAAGTTTTAATTTGGCAGTCAATGTTTGAGCTGACGATGTTTGTGCATAGGCAGTTGGTCCTTTCAAATCTATACTCGATGATGCTATTTTTGATGAAACAAATTCTATGGCATATTTGTTAGGGTAATCGATTACTCCAGCAGTGACTAAACTTTCCTCATATGAATTCATTGCATCAGCGAGCCCAACATAAGAATACATAGTGCTACCTTGTGGGGCTGCACTGGCTTTTTCTGGACTTGAATACTGCAACGTAGTGTTGATTGGATATCTAGCTTCTAGTCTCGCTGCCTCGCTACGACTTCCTTGTTCAAAATTAGTAATTACCGCTGAGCCTTGTGCCCCGCGTCCACGATTTCCTACAATAGCAGCCGTACGATTAGTCGACGCTAAATTATAGTCGGGATTAGGCAATCCACCACCCCTACCCGCAGGCACTGCCCCTTCGGCTGCGGCTGCTTTTTGTGCCGCTATTTGTGCGCTTGATATTCCTGGCATAATTATGTACCCCCAAACTCAGCAGGACCTACTTGCACAGGAGCGAGCCCTAAGAATGACCCAGCTGTAGTATTGGGATTAAGATTATTTGCACCTCCTGCATTTTCAGAACCGATTGGATCTGGAAATTTTTGTGCAGACCCATTCGTTTGATTTGGGGATGCAGAGCCCTGTGATTCTCTACCCGATCCAACAGGTTGTCCATTTTTATCCAAAGGTAAAATATTAATAGTACCATTACCTGATAATATTTGTTTTACAGTTTGCCCAGAAATTTCTATATTATATGGAAGACTTCCTGTTGCTGTCGATGTTGCATACTGAAATGGAGCAGGTGTCCCTGTAATTTGATATTCAACTAATTTATTAGCTACTTTGTAATGAAAAAATGTCATTACAAATGGATAGTATCTTGTAATTATTGAATTTGTGTTATTTGGAGCTGCACCAGGAGTTCCGTTATTTTTCGTAGGATCAGTTATTAAATTACCATTAATATCCCATCCATAAAATTTTATAACTAGACAATAATGAGCACTATTAGGTGCAGCATCGGTATCCTGGTAAAAAGTTCTTACCGCATTATTAAGGTTGGGTAATAGCGTTAATCCATTAGGTTCAAAAACTTTAAATGTAATAGATGTATTAGTCCCAGGCGCTTTACCGGCTAACTGAGTTTCTATTTCTAAATCGTCCAAATAATAGTCAAGAGTAAAATAATTATTTCGATTAGGCATAGGAATCGTCGATGTTCCCTGTGAGGAATTACTTTTTTCTTGGCTTGCACCGCCGCTTTGAACCAGTAAGGACCATTGACTAATGTCTAATTTAGAATTTGTATATGCAGTTGCTGCCTGTGCTGGCGTGAGTAAATACCACCCAATGTTATACGTATAGCTAGCATAATTATCTAGTAAATTAGATCTCGGAGTTATCAATCCAGCTGGTTGCGTACTTGCATTGATAGCAGCATTTGTGCCTGACGTTGTATTGACACTGTTGCTATTATCATCATTTGCAGATCCTGCACCTGTAGAATTAGATGCAGTTGGTCCATTGCCAACTATACCAGTTGCAGGAGTATCAGGTGTATTACCTACCCCAGTTAAAGCCGCAGTTTGTGCGTTCAATCCAGCCGTCGATGCAATATTTTCAGCTTGTTGACTTGTTTTTCCTTGTGCAATTGCCTGATCATATGCTGCACCCTTAGCATCTGTACCGATGGTTCTAAAATCATATGTAGTAGTAGTTACACCGTTTACTGTTTTAACCGAAGTGGGAGCAATATAAGGCATTGCC
>Ga0208741_10000040_pt1 | contig 73209 bp, 63 predicted proteins | sample CryBogCBE03Jun09_FD_184576 | JGI IMG/M metagenome (GOLD analysis project Ga0208741, IMG submission 184576) | Freshwater microbial communities from Crystal Bog, Wisconsin, USA - CBE03Jun09 (SPAdes) | ecosystem: Environmental > Aquatic > Freshwater > Lake | place: Crystal Bog, Wisconsin, USA...
AATGAGTGAGAATAAAAGAGTATATTGTAGTTGTGGAGATTCTATTGAACCAGGCTGTAATGCAGAATGTGCCACCTGTGTTTTGATTTTGAAAAGTGAAATTAAACAATTAAAGGCAACACGACTTGAATATGCTGAAGCAGTTTTAGACGCACTTGGATGGGGTGGATGTGCTGATGAAGTCACTCAAAAAAACCATGGATACCATGAAGAATATGCTAAATGGTCTGAGATAGTAAAAACTTTAAGTGAAGCGAATGAGAAATGAGAACAATTGCACCAACAAATAGATTACGTTTTGTTGAAAGAGTAATCCCTATCCATGATGTTGAGGCAGGTTACAAAGTAAAAATACTTCAACAGTGGTGGAATTATCAAATATTATCAGACAATTCTAGTTGGATCCCTATTGAGGGCGGTGAATGGCGTGATGTACCTTTAGAAAGCGAGTGAACAATGAACGAACGAATTAGAGATTTGGCATTGGAATGTATTGTAGAAAACATAGCGTCTCCTGTTTGGGTATTTACTGATGCTGAATTGGATCAATTCGCCGACCTGATTGTGCGAGAATGTGGTGTGGCATTGCGTCCAATGTTGCGAGACATGATCAGCAGAGGACAAGCATGGGATTTGATTCGACAACAGTTCGGAGTTAACAAATGATCTATATTATGAAAGATGATTTCTGCAGATATCGTCAAGGTTTAAACTTGTATCCACTCGGTAGCACCCATAGTATAGGTGGGATACTAAGGCTAGGATCATGGCAAGTGAGATTACGCTGGAGTAAAATTCGCCATCGTTTTAATGTAGGTATTGATCGTATTGATCTCGATGAAGAACGAAAACTTCGTAAGGAATTTTTTGGAGTTGACCTATGAAGAGCAACAAGAAAATAAATCAAATAGCCAACGACACACACTTTGGTATACATCATAGTCCATTATGGCACCAGCAGAGTGTGCGTTATGGGTTTGGTGTAGTACAAGAATGTGCCCGTGAGCTACGATCCAACGGCTACGACGATGCCGCTGAATTGCTAGAAAAACACTTTGACACCTGGTTTGACCGAGAATAAAAAATCTGTTATAATAATACTATGAAGATTAATCCTGTAAACTTTTGGTATCCAAATTGGTCCGTATATCCAGGACACAACAGCATCTACTACAACGCAGTCCAGCGTGGCGCCTTGGCGGGTCCGGTTGAAGGCAATGCCAGCCGAGTTAACTCGGGTGCTCTGCGTAACTGGGCGGAGCCTGCTATGACTCCGGCCTGTGTTGTACACATCACAAAAACAGAGGTATCATGAAAAACATATTGATTGCACTGGCACTGGTCACTTTGACTGCATGCAGTACCACAGGAGTCAGACCTCCCACCATGACCGAAGCCGTAGTGGCTGACACTGCCACCACTGCCATAGCCCTGGCACATGGTGCCACTGAACTGAATCCGCTTGGTCTTGCAGGCGCTGTGCTAGGTAAGGTAGCTGTATTTGCAGTGACCGAATCAGGTGCTGTTCCCGACCAACAAGCAAAAGATATCAAGCGTTATGCTTCGGCAGTTTGGACAGGTGCGGCTGTGAACAATCTAATTCAGATACTGTTTGCCACCAGTCCGATTGGTTTAAGTATAGGGTTGGGTGTAGCATCTGCTATTTTCATATTGAATTGAACCGGAGACAGCGATGAGCGAATATACACCAGACCGTTGGGTCGTAGTAGAAATCAACAGTGCCAAACACGGGCGCATACGCAAGGTCCTGGCATCGTGGTACGGCGGATATGCCGGTTCAGACAGCTGGAGGATGAACTCGGGTATAGAAAAGGTTATCGATCAAGGTGACTACTATGATGTGGTTGGATCATCTGGTTCGGTCTATAAGTGCTACAAAGGTGCCGAAGGCATGAGCGCCTATACCAGTGATGTGTTCGAAACCTACAAGAGACAGTTAGAAGAAAACGGTATGGGCTCGATGGAGATAGTGGCGATATGACCAATGTTGTTATCAACCAGGATCCCTGGGTACGCATTGGGCCCGGTGACGTCAGTTTCCAAATGCACAACGACCTGATCATGACCAATCGTGCCAGTATAGAAATCGACGGTGAATGTCCACACTCTTATGCTATCATCATAGCGCAGGCACTGGAGCGTGGTTGGATCCGACCCATTGCTGTGGTGCCTCGCACAGATCCAACCCTGATGTGGGACCTTTTGAAAACAGAAAGAAAAAATGAAGATAAAGTTTGAACGTGAAACCATGCCCGACGAGTTGTACAACGCCTTGCTCATGCACTTTGTACGCGAAGCAGTGGCACAGGGTGCGCCGGTAGACCCACACAGCCAATTTACCAACTGGCGAGTCGAATGCGAACTGCATGTGGCCACGCACTAGCAATTTTGCCAAATTGGGCACAAAACCTGGCAAAAAAGATCTCGGAGATCGATTTCTCCGTTAAATATCTATATGGAAAATACAACTCAACAAATCTCAATCGCCGATCTTGATACTATCAAAAATATCATTGATCTGGCCACCAGTCGCGGTGCATTCCGCGGCGAAGAGCTTTACGAAATCGGCGCTGTGTATCTCAAGCTCAAGAACTTTCTAGACACTGTGATAGCCACAGCACAGGCACAACAGCCAGCCGACACAACCAATCAACCACCCCAAGGAGAATAACACATGGCATTTACCAAATTCGTAGGCAAGCATCAAGACCGCAGGGTCTGCGTGTTGTTCAGACAGGTACCCGGTGAAGACCACATGTGTTTGATCATATACCCAGACACCACACATGCACACTGGCAGGATGCCATACAAAAAGTGCTGGAAAGCGACATGGCCCAACAGGGCGAGGAGTTTGCCGATGCCTTGCATCGCAGCTACCTGCCAGACGGTCGCCCTATCCTGGAGACCCTGCATCAGGAGCGAATGATCAAGAAAGTGCGTTGCTCCGACATCATCATGACTCCCAACCAGGCCAGCAGTATCAGACTGGACGAACTCAACAAGATGTTGAACGAAATGAAACAGGGCGAAGATGCTATCAAGCGTATGGCCAAGAATGATGCCAGCCGTGGCATGGTAGCACCCGAAGTCAAGCGTGCAGCCGAAGCCGAATACAAAAAATCACAGTCACAGAAGACTGCTACAGAACAGATCACTCAACCGTTCATTGCCACAAGCGATTCGGCCTTGAGCGATAGAGACATCGCGGCCAACATGTTGGCCCAGGCCAAGCGCATGGAGGTCGAAGCCAAGGCCATGGTGGCCGAAGCTGCCAGGATGAAAAAGGATGCTGAAAAAATGGATCCCACAGTTTCAGCCAAGGCACGACCAGCCAAGACGGCTACAGTAACAGTCACCGAAACCGCGCCTGCGGCCAAACGTGGTCGCAAGGCCAAGACTGTGACAGCCAATGCAACTCAATAACGAAGAAGCACTACGCCAATGGGAAATGATCATACGCGATGTCAACAAGACTGACATCCCGTTGGAGTGCATAAAAAAAGTCGTGATCAAGCTGGCCGGTGGCAAGCAAAAGACTATCAATCTGCAGACCTTGGCCAAACAGGGACTCAGCATAGAGGAAATTGAAGCCTTTATCACCCGGAACCTGAGCGAAATGGATCCCATCGTGGTCGACCTAGATTTCGTGGTTGATATTTCAGCCGTGGCCCGCATAATACAACCTGAAACTGACAAGCTGTTGGGGCGCCTTTGAAAGTACGTTTGATATCGCACAGCCAGCCCACTGTTGACTGTGCAGACCTGGGTCTCGCTGACATGCAAGAACTGGTGGCTTTTTGTGCTCGTGTAAGCAATCCGGCCAATCAGCTCAACACAGAAACCAGCCAACGACTGATCAAGTATCTGGTTCGCAATCAGCACTGGAGTCCATTGGAGATGGTTTCGGCCTGTTTGGAGATCACGACCACTCGAGACATTGCCCGTCAGATGTTGCGACACCGCAGTTTCAGCTTCCAGGAGTTCAGTCAACGCTATGCCGATCCTACCCAGGATCTGGCCTTTGTGACACGACAGGCTCGACTGCAAGACACCAAGAATCGACAGAACAGCATCGTGACCGATGATGTGGAACTGCAAGCCTGGTGGGATGCCAAACAAAAGTTCGTGATCGAACACAGTCGTGCAATCTATCAAGAAGCTGTGGCTCGTGGCATAGCCAAGGAACAGGCCCGTGCTGTGTTGCCCGAAGGACTGACCGAAAGTCGCTTGTACATGAATGGCACACTACGCAGCTGGATACATTTTATTGAACTGCGCAGCGCCAATGGCACTCAGCTGGAACACCAGCAGGTGGCTGTGGCCTGTGCCGAGGTCATCGCGGCAATCTTTCCTATGTTGTCGGATCTGGTCGCAGATCACTGACAACTCTGCTATACTATCAGTATGCAGAACACACTATTACACAAATTTAGCATGAGCGATGTGGAAGATCCTTATCTGTATGCAGCCTTTCCCATCAGCGAATGGCAACAGACCGACCACGGAAAGTGGGTGATGGAACATGTGCAAGACCAACCCACATTCTATTGCGAACCAGATCCGGCCACGCTGGGTTACCGAGTGGCCATCTGGGGCAAATTGCATGATCAAGATGTGACCTATCTCAAACTCAAGTGGGGACGATGAACATACTGGTAACCGGGGGACTGGGCTTTATTGGGCACCATGTGGTCGAACTGCTGGAACAGCAGGGACACACAGTTGCCATCATGGACAACGAAACTGACTACGGCATTATAGCCCAGGATGAGTTATCTGCACTTGTGCGTGAGCGCAAACATAAAATTAAGACCAACAGCATATACTTTTGCGATGTGGCTGATCCAACGGCTCGACTGGCATTTGAGTTGTTCAAGCCCGACACAGTCATACACTTGGCCAGCTTTCCTAGACAAAAAGTAGTCAACGCCAATCCTACATTGGGCAGCAAAACCATGATCGAAGGATTACTTAATTTGCTTGAACTATCGGTCGAGCACAAAGTCAATAAGTTTGTTTATATCAGTAGCAGTATGGTGTATGGCAACTTTGACCATGCTTCACCGGCCGGCATTTCCGAAGATCATGTGACTCATCCCATAGGACAGTATGGAATCATGAAACTGGCCGGCGAATGGTTGGTACAGGACTATGCCAAACGCACCGGCATCCAATCCATGATACTGAGACCCAGTGCTGTGTATGGACCCAGAGATGTCGAAGATCGAGTGATCAGCCGATTCATGCTGGCAGCCATGCGAGATCAGGTATTACAGGTCAACGGTGCTCAAGATGCATTGGATTTTACCCACGTGGACGATGCAGCTCGAGGCATAGTGCAGGCCACAATCAGCAATCGTACTGGAGTTTACAACATCACTAGAGGTCGCAGCCGTAGCTTGTTGGAAGCAGCCGAACTGATCATACAACTGGTTGGATCGGGGCGCATACAGGTCAACAATCGCGACAACAGTTTCCCCAGTCGCGGTCAGTTAAATACAGCACGGGCCCGGGTGGTATTTGGTTTCGCACCATGTATTGATATCGAACAAGGATTTGAAAATTACCTACACTGGCTTGACGATTTCGTTCACCGGAATCAAAAAACAATACAACCAGATACGCACTGAAATCCTGGATGTGACCGACGAAGTTCTAAGATCGGGATCTCTCATGGACAGCAACTACACAGCCGAATTTGAAAACTGGCTGGCCCGTCGCAACCATGTCAAATATGCAGTGACCTGCCACTCGGGCACACAGGCCTTGGAAATTTTGGCTGCTTGGAATCTAGAGCGCAATTTGATGTTTGATCCGCCACGTGTCTTGATACCTACCATGACCTATGTGGCCACAGCCAATGCATTTGCACGGGCTGGCTACGAGGTAGTGTTGTTGGACACTGACGGGCACGGACAAGCCGACTACAGAAAACTGGATCCAGGTCTTGATTGCCATGTAGAGGTCTTGGTTGGACTGTACGGCATGGCTCTGCCCGATAACGCTGGATCCAAGACCACAGTGGTGTTTGAAGATGCGGCACAGCATTGGCTCAGCGCCGACTCACGTCGGGTGGGCTTGGCAGCTGCCATCAGTTTTGATCCCATGAAGAATCTCAACTGTTACGGCAACGGTGGAGCCATAGTGACCAACAGTCTGGATATCATGCACTATGCCAGGTCCTGGCGCAACAACGGCAAACCTGATCACAGTGTGCCGGGTACCAACAGCAGAATGAGCGAGGTAGACTGTGCGCAGATGATGGTCAAGACACGATACATTGATGCCTGGCAACAGCGTAGAGCTGTGATTGCGCGATACTGGATGGAACGTCTGGAACGCTCGGGCATACGCAGCCTGATTGACAAGGGCAACTTTGCCACGCATGCTTACCACAAGTTTGTGATCGAACTGGATCAACGAGATCAATTGCGACAGTATCTGGAAACCCACAAGATTGAAACCAAAATACACTACCAAACACCAGTACATGAAATGTCAGCTTACCGAGACTTCACTGGTCCTGATATCTTGAGTGCAGCATCAAGCCTGGCACGCAGATGTGTGAGCCTACCGCTTTATCCTGAGCTTGCCGACTTGGAAGTGGAATACATTATTGATACTGTGTTAAATTACGCTTCAACAAAGCATAACTAGCCAACCAGGCCCAGTCGTAGCTTTTACGAAGCTCGTCAAAATTCCCACCAACTTCCTCATAGTATTCCACAGCATCTTGAGCACCCAAACTGCTCCACTGAGCATTGACTCCTGTGCCGTTGGCACACCAACGATTGAGTCGATATTGACTTTCTACATCATCACTGCCTTTTAGTTTCAACGCTTCACGAAACGCCGTACGCCATGCCATCCAGGGCGTATGGGCATATTCGGCTGTGCCTGACAGTATTGGCACAACTTCGTGTGCCGAGTCTAGTGTAAAGTCTAAACCCACTCCAGGATTGTCTAACACCAATTGCTTGTTGTAGGCAATCATGGCCTGGTGACCATAAGTCAATCCATTTGTTGGATTGAATGCCTGGAAGATATAGTGTTTGGGCATCTGCATACGGTCCGGTTGCCACGACCAATCAAAATTCTTATTAACACGCAATTTGGCAAATACCGCAAAGAACCAAGGTGTCGCACTGAGTCGGGCTGCTGCATGGTAAGCAGCCACACGCCCATTAACTCCGCTACTACGTTCTATGCGTTGGTTGGTAAACATATGGCAGTCGCCAAGATATTTCCAATTTTCTTCTGCGTTGGGTTCGCCGTTGTCAATGAACACTATGTCTAGTGGGTGATCCTGGCATACGCCGCGCTGTGAGCGGTCTATGTGCTTGTAATCGTACAACTGCGTGCGTATGCTGGCCTTGGCCACTCTAGGCACTACGACTGCACCGGCACCGGCCGACAGCGGTACTATGGTTTTGGTTTCACTGCGCCATAATGGTACAACCGGTATTCGATCGGGCGTGTCAGCCACTGTGAACAGGGCCAACGGGCCTAGCCAATCCTGTGTTTTGACTGCTGGCACATGCGAATCCAGATCATGCACGATTACAGGCATGGCTCGTCGTGGCACAGATCGATCAACAAAATTCACATCGTACCATTCCAGCAGCTGGCAGTTCTGGGCACGATCCACAAAGCTGGGCACATGCATGAAAAACGTGTCTCCAAACTTTTGATCATCGCTGGCAAACACATGCAACATGGAGGCTTGCCATTGTTCAGGATGCCAGGAAAAATCAAAGTCCCGATAGTCGCAGATGCTGGAACAGATCCACACAAATTCATGTTGGTGTTGTATATTTCGTGCCAGTCGCAACAGGGTGTCTAGATAATTGTCAAAATAGCGCACTGTCTTTGTGGTATCTGGAATCTGTCCAGCATGACCGTCCAGGTGATCTATTTCGTAGATGGCAGTGGCCACACGTTCGGTACGTATGCGTATCTGATCCACAAACTTGATTTCGGTGGCGTCTGGCATCACATACCTAGGACCACCGGTCCTTTGATGTTGCGTACCAAACTGATAGATGTAGGGGTCATCTGTGTCATCTGGATGCCAGGTAAAATCAAATGAGTCGGTGTCGACTCCGTCGGGTATGGTCCATTTGTCCTGATCAACTGAAATCTTGGCAACCCGAGGCCGAGACACATACTTGATTGTGTCAGCGTCTGGCATCACATACCTAGGACCACCGGTCCTTTGATGCTGTGTACCAAACTGATAGATGTAGGGCGGGTCTCCTGGATCGGGACACCAGGTGAAATCGAACGAGTCGGTGTCGACTCCATCCGGTATGGTCCATTTGACCTGATCTGGTATCAATTGAGCCCGTGGATGATTCATGTACTTGCGCTTGGTAGCACCGGGCACATGATATTCCACAGTGGGCATTGTGACTGCCGGCCACCACTGATTGCCAAACACATAGATCAAGGGCGGGTCTCCTGGATCGGGTACCCAGCTGTAGTCCCATTCGCAGTCGTGCAGAGTATGCCAGTGATTGGTGTGACGTTCGGGCAATCGAGCACATGGGTCAAAAATGTATTTGCGCTCGGTAGCACCAGGCACATGATATTCCACAGTGGGCATGCGATTGGCTGGCCACCATTGATTGCCAAACACGTATTGATAAGGCGGGTCATGCGGATGCGGATGCCAGGTACAGTCAAACTGCACACCTGATATTATGTTGTGGAAGTGGTCTGGCCTAGACTGATTGGGTATGATTTTGGTATGGAATTTGTACTCAACCTGTTGTACATGTGTGGGTACCAGATAGGTGCCCGAGAACGCATGGTGCTGACTGGGCCAGGTGTGAGTGTATTGGCTTTCCCACGGCACTGGTTCAAATAAAAAATCGAACCCAGTGTAGTCGCTTAAATAATTTATCCACCAAAAATATCTGGTCCTGCTCAATTGCCTGGCATGCTCAAGATCATGGGTTGCCCGCTCATGCACAAACAGATTTGGTTTAACACCGGAATAGAATACATCAAACATAATGATTAGAATAGACGAGATTTATAACAATACTGTTTGGCCTTGGTTAAAACAAAATCGACCTGGCATGCGAGTTTTTTGTTGCACTCCATTTGGACGAAGTGATCCGAGCAGTGTGATTAATTATGGTCGGACCGACATATACGAACTTAATTATACATTATTTTTTGATGTGCAACCAATTGATTTGGATATACACAGTGCCACCTTTGATGAAGTACAGCGAGGTAGGAGCCGAGACATACACCGTCGTTCTCAAGTACCTGTTGGATCCATAGTCACCAGCGAAAAAGACAGTGACAGTGTGGCCGAGGTGTGCAAGTTATATAGATGGACCAGCTATTACTATTTCTTTTGGGGATGGGCTAGCTTGGACTGGTACCGTGGCTACGACCGCACATTCTTGATAACGCCACCAGAACAACGTACCATCACTCGAACATTCCTGTCGCCCAATCGCATAATTGGCGGCACCCGTCGCCACCGCCTGCTCATGCTGTATCACATTTTCAAGCGTGGCATGACCAACAACTGGTTCAGTTGTCCGGCAGTGTGTCCAGACGAACATGTCAGTGTACACGACATGGTGCGCCAATTTTCCAACATATATCCAGACATAGAGACTGTGTTTGCTGAACAAACATTTCCCATTGCTTTTCCCAACGAAACCGATGCACCCATGACTTCGTGCTGGTTGACTCTGTTTGAAGAAAGTGCCGACAGCTTGTTGTATCTGGTCACAGAAACAGTAGCTACCGGTCGTAGATTGCACCTGACTGAAAAATCTTTCAAACCCATTTGCATGCGTATGCCATTTATCATAGTTGGCACAGCCGGCAGCCTGCGTCATCTGCGCAGTTACGGATTCAAAACATTTGGAGATCTCTGGGACGAAAGCTATGATCTTGAAACTGATGATGTGCGACGTGTTGAACGAATCGCCGACCTGTTGGAACAGTTGGATTGCATGACTGTGACCCAAAAACAAGCCCTGTTCGATCAAGCCCGTCCTATCATAGAACACAACTACCAACATTTTTATCAAGGCGGATTTGAATCGGTGTTGTGGCAAGAACTTACTGCGATGCTGGAGTCCATGAGTGTTTAATTTTGTTTTTGATCGGCGCAACGACAGCCGCCCATATCCCAATCTGGCACCCATGATGGATAACCCACACGATACCTATCACGGCATGGGCGACACTTACCCACGTATAGCACCTTGTCGGTTGTTGTTGTACTGTGCCGATCATGGGTATCCGTGTGCTGTCGGCTATACGGACGAGCCGTTACCGCCCGATGCATTTTATCCAGTTGGTTTGGCCTGGTTTGATTATTCAATCGATTATTTTGCCATGATTCCGTCCTCTACCATGGCCCACATACAGGCTGGCCGGTTGAAAATATTGTTTTACTATCACGAAGGCGACAATCCTTTTCGAGAACGTGAGCGATTGGATAACCTATGTGCCATGCACGGGTTAAGTGTGGATTCTTATCGATTTGTATCAGGTAATACTCAAGCAGACAGCATGGATCGTTTTGTATATTTTCCAGACCACGAATTGTTCTACTGGCGCAACGGTGTGCGCTGGAACGGGCACGACCGTCCACGAGCCCAGGCACACGATCAGCCACGTGGCAGACAGTTCACCATGCTGAGTCGTATCCACAAATGGTGGCGTGCCACCATAGTCAGTCTATTCCACCAGCGGGGATTGCTGTCACAGGCCTACTGGAGCTACGGTGATGTCACTATAGGTGATCGATTCGAAGATAACCCGATACAGCTGAGTCGTTTCGCTGGCCTGGAATCTCGCATGCAAGAGTTTTTATCCGGTGGTCCTTATCGGTGTGATGATCTCACTGCCGAAGAACACAACAGCCATTGGGTCTTGGCCGAATATCTTTATTCCGACAGCTATTGCAGTTTTGTGATGGAAACTCTGTACGATGCCGAGCAAAGCGGTGGCGCTTTTATAACTGAAAAAACATTCAAGGCCATATTGAATGCGCATCCTTTTGTGATATTTGGTTGTCCAGGCACTTTGGCTATCTTGCGAAAATTGGGCTATAGGACCTTTGACACATACCTAGATAACTCGTACGATGCAGAAAACCACAATACAGAAAGATTCATCCGGACCATGAATACTGTGCAACACCTGCTGAGTCTTGATCTACACGCATGGTATCAACAGTGCTTGCCAGATATCTTGCACAATCAAGCCTTGTTTGTGTCAAGCAAATACGATCGCTTGCATGAGCTCAGCTGTAAACTTTTATCCTGTACAGGCGTTCAAATCGATCAGCATCTGCTCGATCATTGACCATGGGTTCGCCTCGTATATTAAGGCTAGTGTTGAGTAGCAGAGGACAATCGGTTGCTTTATACCAAGCTTCTAACAGTCGTCTAATGCCCGAATTTCCCGGGGGCACAGTTTGAACACGACTGGTTCCATCACGGTGGACAATGGCAGGATAAAGATCAGGACGTAGGCATCGTGCCACGACCTGCATGTAACCGGTATCTACCCAGCCTTGGGGCATGTCAAAATAACTATCAACATGTTCGGCCAAAATAATCGGAGCAAACGGGCGGAATTGTTGTCTACGCTTGATGGCATTGACCAGATCTTTTATGTCCGTTCCTCGTGGATCCGCGAGGAGACTTCGGTTGCCCAGTGCCCGCGGCCCAAATTCTGCCGCTCCAGATGCAACACCACAGAGTCTATCAACCAGTAGACTGTGGACAACGGCATCAACAGGATACTGGCCGTCAATGATGTGACCCAGGTATGCATGTTCAAATTGGATTCTTCCTCGGTGGGCCAAGGCTGCTGCACCAAGACTGCTACCACCATCGCCAGGACAAGGCATGATCCAAATCTTTTCAAAGTACTCATCCAATCTCCTATTGGCCAAACAGTTGAGGGCAACACCGCCCGAATATACCAAATTTGAACTCCACCCAAACGCTTGAGCTTGACGCATGATCGTATATATCATATTTTCGCAAACTTGTTGCGCACTGGCGGCAATATCCTCATCTCGGGCCGATTCTAGGAAATTTGGATCCAGACCTGCATGTAGATTTTGATCGGTCAACTTGGTCAGCTCGGCTGTGTATCTGGGTTGACCCCAGGCGGCCATGCCCATGGTGATGTATTCTTCATCCATGGGGTGCAGGCCCAATCGATCAGTCACGGCACTGTAAAACAGTCCTATACTGCGCGGATAGCGTTGTCGCCACAGTCTGCGATATCGAGCACGACCACGATCGTAGTCAGCGGCCCATATGGTCGCAGTGTCCCATTCACCTACCGCATCAATCACGACCACAGTGGCGCGATCAAATGGGCTGGTCTGGAATCCACCGGCTGCATGACTGAGATGATGATCATGTGTGCTGACAGGAACGCCCGGAAAATGACCCTGTAGTTGTTTTCGCATGATCTGTCGCGCTGTGAGTTTTGACCACTCAACGCCTTGTCCGCTGTAGAACTGTCGAATCTGTTTGAGCCACGGTCGTTCGTAATAGGCTATGTGGTCAATGTGTCGGCCGCGGGCCAGGTCCTGGATCAGGTCAGCATGTATGTCAGGATCATTTTTGCGTTTGCTATAACGCTCGCTGTGTCCGGCAAACAAGATCTTGCCTTGTGCGTCGATTACTGATACCGTGGCATCATGGAATCCGGCACTAATTCCCAAGATGTTCATAAATTTTGTTTGCTATTTGTTGGTGCCCTGCATCGGTTGGATGCCCGCCATAGGCCCGTGATTTACCGGCAATTTCGTTCATGCCAAATTGATCCCAGCCTATAAAATAATCTGTGTCGATCAACCGAGACAGTTGATCGTGTTGTTCTTGTCCTACCTGTCTATAGTAGTTTTTGTATGCAATATCAATCATGCGATATTTTATATCATGTGCTTGAAAATATGACTGTAACGATATTACTTGTATTAAATATTGTTCGTAAAGATATTCCGGACTGTGATGCTGATTGATATATGTTATCAAATCTGTACGCCAGGGGTGATCTTCTGTAAATTTATTTGGTATAACCACTCCGGGCCATATGTCGTAGGCCACTCCGATTGCGTCTTTCCATTCTATTCTGCCCGGATTGGTCCATCCGATAATGACCAAATCGTAACTGTTGATTGCCAATTCCTCTAGTGTGCGTCTCAGTATGCTGGTGTTACTGATACCCGATTGTCCCTTATTTTGTACTTCGTAAGTCAACCTATCTGCCAAACGGTAAGGCCATGCCTGGTATCGATCTGTCAGTTCGTCACCGTAGGTATAACTATCGCCCACTGTTAATAATTGTTTTTTCATTTGTATATAAATGGATCGCGTTTGCGCAATTCCCGAAGCTTTCGACGATAGCGTATTTCCAGTCGTATGCGATTGTAAATATTTTTTATCCAAGACATTGTATTTGCAGTTCCTTGTAGTTGATGTCCCACCAATGGTAAGGATATTCGGCCTGTGTTGTACTGGTGCGTATGGCAGACACATTCAGATGCGTATTTAATACTGCCCAAATCTTCCTGTAATCTTGTGTGCCAAAACTACGAATCAGATCCACCTGTGCCACCCGGGGGTGACCAATGGTTAGTGCAGGATCTTCAGGATCAAGTCCGTTGCTGATCAACCAGTCACGAAACTCAGCCAGCTGTTTCTTTTGCCATTCATAGGCGCCAGGATTGTTGGCCCATTCGATATCAAAGTCTCCGGCAGCTTCGGTCTGACTGGACAAGGTGGTCGTGGTCAATTCGCCTATCCTGCTGTCACGTCCTTCATCCTGGAACACTTCCCAATGATGTTTGCCCACGGCCTTGTTCACGCCCACATACACTGCGCCCAGCGATCGATTGATGGTGTCTATACCAAACAGTTCCAGATCTGCTGATTCCAGTTTGAATCTGGGTGCCTGTAGCCAACACATCAGCTGGCTGGGTCTTTGCCACTCAGGGGCGGTATGCTTTTTTCTCCAGCTCAAGGCCCAGCTTTCAAATTCATGACACAGACCATTCAACTGTCTGATATGCCAGCGTGTGTTGGCATCAGCTGCTGAATAGTATGCGCTGATACGACCGCTCTGCCCTTGCAGATCTTCAAAATATCTGTGCAAGCGATTCAATCGATCATGATTTAACTCAAAATTGCCATCTATTAGATCTGTTACATAAAACACATCCTGTATCGAATATGCTATGCCACTGGCATTTATAGCCGCAATACTGGCATTGATCTGATCACACAGATACTGACCATTACGTGCCGAATCTGCAAATCCAAACCAGCAGTAATTTTTTTCCAGGTGATAATTGTTCAATAACAAATGATCAAGAGCTAGCAACCATTTGCGACTCAGGCTGTTGTCGGCCACATCTAGGTACAGAGTAACTGTTTCTTGTGCGGCGGGCAGGCCCAGATCTATTTCTATACAGTCAAGTGGGGATTGAGTCATACCATTTTCTTATGTCAGGATCCTGGCCCAAGATATCTGCCAAGTTGTAGCTGTCGCCACGTATACGTTCTAATTGTAGCACACGCCGCTTGCCTTTTGCAAGAGATTCCTGCCAGGTATCTGGCCATTGTTGTTCAAACGTGGGACGATTCTGCAACTGTTCCAGCACAGCTCGCATGGCTCCGTCTGTGACCGGTATCAGTTCTGACAATTTTCGATCCAACAGGGCCCTGGGCAGAGCCAGCGGACTCAGTATGATGTCGGGTCCAAAGCTGAAAACCACTTTGGCTAGTATTTCGGTGTCGTGTTCGCGTGCAAGTCGCACAATGTTTTCAACTTCAAACAGTCCGGGCAAGGTGAGTGTAAAATCAAGTCGGACCTGGCGGCTGTGACGTCTGAGGTCAACTGCTCGAGCGAAATTTGCAAGCCATGAATCGTATCGGAGGCCTGTTCTAATATACTCGCCTGTTTTCGCCGTGCCGTCCAGGCTTGCACAGATCTGATAATCTCGAACATGAGCAAGAATATCGTCAAAAAGATCAATGCCGCGATAATGACATCGGCTGAGATTGGTATTGTATCTGGCATAGACTCTGGGACCGTCACCTAATTCGATTATGCGTTGCATGTAGCGCCAGTGTTGTTCATACATGAGTGGTTCTCCACCCACCCAATATATTTCCTCAACACGGTGTTGCTCGACAGCTTGACTAAATTCAGCTTCAATCACGCTGTCTTGAAACGCAGTAATCTTCTCCTTGGTTTCAGGACGCATCCAAGCGTTCTTGGAATTGGTCCAGTCTATCATGGCATGTTCGCGTTGCTCGCTTTCCCAAGCACTTGACAACATGTCACCGCACATGCGGCATTTGAAATTGCACAAATTGGTAAAACGATAATCCCAGCTGACCGGTTGCATGTGTGTATGGCCGTCAGCGTCAGTCATCTGCATGGCTTCCAAATACTTATGTCCAAACAGATGATTGAAATAGCTACGGTAAACATCGGTATTGAGCAAGCGGTCGTTGCATACCTCGCACTCGGGCAAGGTCTCGCCTGCCATCATGCGTCTGCGCACCGATCGCATGTGATCGCTGTTCCAGTGTTGGTCCAGAGTGACCGGAGTGTAGATGCCGGTGCCGGTCGCAGTGTCTATGTACTGTTCAAAACTCTGCGCCGGTTCTCGGCTGGCACAGCACATTCTTCGCTCGGTCTGTGGGCTGAGATAGGTGTGGGTCCAAGGTGCCATGCACAGGGTGTCAGGTTTTGCCATTGACATAGTCCAATAATGGTTGTACGATTTCGACATCAACTCGTTGCCTGATCAATTGACGATCAAAGAAGTGATGATAGTTGTGCTCGATTTTGCCCAGAGTCAATGCATCGTAGGGTCGTCGCTCAAAGTTTTTTACATTGTCCATTATGCAATACAGTTTTGGATCTGGCTGATTGGATTTTGGATTGCCAATTTGATCGTAGCTTTCGTTGAACAGATTTTCAAAAGATTCAAATCCGATCGCACGCAGATGTGCCAAGGTACCAGATTGGCCATAGATCATGTAAGGATGACGATATGACAACGGCTTCATGGTTTTTTCGGTCATGAAAGGCCATGGTTGCACAGGATATCTATAAGGAACACTATCGGTATTGGCCTCGGCTACCAAACTGAAATAGGTGTCATTGTACCAGTCTGGATCTGTATAACGATCCCAACAAGCATCATCCACACAATCATTGGGCAAGCGGATGCCCAACTCTACATAACTGTATATGCAGTCTGCCAGGTACGGTTTCATGGCATCGTGCAAGCGTGTACGGTGTTGTTTGCGTTGATTCATGGGCATCAAGGCCAATTTTTTATAAGTCTTGGCCGGAACGTAACCATAATGCTGTCGGTCAGACAACGCTTCGTCATACCAGAACCAATTGATATTGTTCAGTTGATAGAAATTATCCACCAGTGGCGGAAAAAATGTTTTGTAATGATCGTATGGTTCGTGCAAATTGTCAATCACCAGTCTGATCCCGTCTTGATACAACTGTTTCCACCAGTCATGGTCGTTGCGGAATCCCACCAGAGCCAAACAGTTCAGTTTGTCGTATTGTGTGTCGGGATCATATTGCACCACGTCGAACTGAGATTTCAAGAAATCATACAGCACATAAGATCCAGCAGACGGTGGTACAATCATGGTTGGTTTATTCATAGCCGATCAGCCTGGCCAATTCTGGTTGTACATTTTTCAAATGCTGATTGCGTCTACGATCAAGCTCGGCAATTTTCATGCGCAATAGGGAACCATCTAGACTGCTTCCACGACACATAAAATCCACAATATTGTCAAATTCTTGTCGTGTGCGAGCGTCCACCTGCGCCGATCTCAACTGTGCCGAGATTGCCTGTTTGGCCAAATCGGGCAAGGTGCTGATGCTGAAATATGGAGCATCATGCATCATGTTCCAATACACAAAATCAAATCCTTGCAACATGATCCAGTTGGCCACTTCTTCCAGATAATACACATTGAACACATTCACTGTGGTACACACCTGAAGTTCGATGTTACAACACCGATCACGCATGTCCTGGAATTTTTGTATGTTGGCACAGACTTCGATCCACACAGCATTTGATCGTTGATATTCAAATCGCGCACCCACATCGTCTATGCTGAATGCTATCTCAACTTTTTTGAAATAGCGCCAGATCTCTTCGCCTTGCTCGGGCCATTGAGTACCATTGGTATTGTAATGTATCTCAATTTGACCAGCGATGCCCTGCGCAATCAAATCATGCAACAGATCAAAATGTTCTTGAATCATGAATGGCTCACCGCCGGTAAATTCAATATAACGTATCTGATCCGACACCTGATCCAGTTCAGCCCAGAACGATTCATTTTCTCTGGGCCAGGCACCGGCTCGCAACATTTTATGATGGAAACTGCCACGTCGTTGGTCCACCGGCAAGGCCTGTAGCTCTTCAGTGGCGAATGTGCTCGAGCTCCATGACCCACAGATCCTGCATTTGAGATTACATATACTGCCCAACTTGAGGTCCAGAAACATGAGAGGTCTAGCATCCTCGGTCCATTCCTGATCAGGAATCATGTGCTTGAGTCTGTCCAAGGTGTGCATTCTTTTGCTGGTACGACCAGCATCCTCTTCTCTCCAGCACTTGCCGCATGTGTCAGGTCGTTCACCGGCCAGAAACTGCTGTCTCAATTTGCGCATGCTGTCACTGTCCTGTATTGCAGTAAATTTGGCCTGTGCCAGATTGAATTTTTCTCCGGCATTGTCGACCAACTCGTGTTCGGCCAAGCAACAGGGTCTCACTGTACCAATTGGGCTGGTCTCCAAACTGACCCAGGGTAGTACACAGAATTGATCATGTGGCGTTATCATACTAGCCCAGCCAATTCCGGAATCACAGACAACACACTTTCTTTCCTGACACGATCCAGTTCAAATGTCTTGTTCCAAAACGTAGGAATCAGCTTGGAATTATCTGTGGCCATCATGAATCTCCAGGCACTTTCAAATCCGGTTGTGGCTCGTTGCAATGGATCCTGTGGGCGCAACCATTCAATATGTTCGCTGAATTTTTCAGACAGTTTTGCTTTGTACAAGGCAGGAGCGATGTCAATGCGTAAATGTGCAGGATCTTGTAAAATGTTTACATTTAGATCTTGCGGTCTAATCAGGCCACGATTGACCCAGTCACGATGAAAGTCTGGCAAGTGCCAGGCATTCAGGATGCTGAGCGTGGGGCTGATGTAAAAATCTACATCAGGACATGTTTCAAGCATTTGCTCGCGATTGCGCTCTACTGTGTCCCACACTGTGCCTTTTCTGATATATTCTGCACGAGTACCCATAGCATCCAGACTGGCACCAACAGCCACACTGTCAAATCGTCGCCAGTAATCAAATACTGTGCGATCTTTGAGACTGGTATGAGTAAAATTGGTATTGTAGATCAGGCGCACATCAAATCGACCTCTACGTTCCAGCTCGTCCAGGATGTTGTAGTGTTCTTTCATCATGAGTGGCTCACCGCCAGCAAAATAGATCTGCTCCACGTAATCCAGATGCGGTATCAGCTGTTTCCACATGTCGGTCTCGGTACGTCCGGCATAATTTAAAACTTTGTTTTTTTCCTTCCAGTCGCCGCCAGCCAATTGAGCCTGATCCTGGTACCAGCTGCTGCTGAATATATGCCCACAACTTCTACAACTGAGATTGCACAGGTTACTGAATCTGACATCCCAATAGCTCATGCGGAATTGGTCATCGGCAATACGTTTGATATGATGGCCATGATGTTTGTTGGCACTTTTCCTACCACTAAAAAATCCAGATTCTTCTTGTTCGTAGCAACGTTGACAAGCCAGTGAGGGTGTTTCATTCAGCATGTTGTCACGCAACTGATCCATGGGTCGCGATCGATAAATTTCTTCCAGGGTATGGGTGCGGCAATTGCCCACTTGTCCCACACCCATTTCAGCATGACAACAAGGATAAGCTTCTCCGGTAGGATAGGCGTGCAGATGTATCCAGGGATAGATGCAGAATGTTTTACTGTCTCGCAACAAGAATTGTTCGCGTTTGTCGAGTTCAACCGGTCGAGCTAGATCTGCGCTGTTATATTGATAATGACTCATACCAGGTCCTCAGGTTGGGAAATGTGGATACAAAATCTTTTCCGCGACGTTGATCGTATTGAGAATAAAACTGTTTGAAATCATTCAACAAAGACGGTGGATCAAATGCTTGCGCATGCGGAGAGTCAACTGTGTCCAGGTAATCTATTAGCCGTTGTACATGCCGGCGTTCGTGTTCTTGTAACAGGTCATCGGTGCCCCATTGATCCAACCAGGTCCGCAATCGATCACTGTGTGCTCGACGATGGGACTCGGGCAATACTAACGCACTTTGGAAACTAGGGAATCGCAAGATGTTGAGGGTAAAGTTAGGAAAGTCACGTCCATGCTGGTGTTTCCAACGCATGAACACAGTTAGAAGGTCCGGTAACCGGTCCAGGCATAGGGCATTGACAGTACACATCACATGCAGACTTCGCAACTGTTTGCTTTCAATCAATTTCATCATGTTTGCAACCCAGGCTGCATAGTCCAGGCCATCTCTGATGTATTCGGCCTGCAGGCCTACGCTTTCTTGGCTGGTGTAAATGTCCAGTTCGAGTCCTTGCGTGCTGGACAACAAGCGATCAACGTCTACCGCATGTCCTAGGTTGCTGTTGATGGCCAAACGGGTCTGGCTGCGTCCAGGATTGGACCGAAACCAGTCGATCAGTTTCCAGGTCTCTCCGCTCATGAGTGGCTCGCCACCTGTGATCCTTAGTTCTTGCAAGGTTTTATGCAAATCACTTTCCCACCAGGCAAAGAATGCGTCCACGTACGGATTGGGCTCACCAAATCGATACAATTGAGCATTGTCGTGAGCATGAGTAAAATGATTTCGACCGTCGCTGACCAGACCTTGATAGGGTCCGTGTTTTTTAATATCATTTACCCAGGTGCTGCTGAAGGCCGGATTGCAATAACTACAGGCAAACTGGCATGTACGATCAAACGCAATTTCCAAGGTTTTAAGATTGACGTCTCGGTCACTGGGTGTGCGATAGGCTTGATCAAGGTCCTGTTGGGAATAGATACGACTTTTGTACACACGGTCGCTGACAGCATCTCTGCCCATGTCTTCGATCTTCCAGCAGTACTCGCAACCGGCAGGGCGTTGACCCGACTGCATTTCTGCACGTTCAGATTTTTTACGGGCCGTGTTGTGTATGGCAGCAGGATTAATCCGTATTTCTTCGCGATCAATCGCATGTGGTAAGGGATGATGGCAACTGGTGGTTTGTCCGGACCCCAACCATATGGTGGCATTGTACCATTTGGCTGCACAGAAGCTGGCACTCTTGGTGTCCAAGACCTGTTGGCGAAATTCTAGATCATTCATTGATGTATTTTTTTAAGAATTGGAAAAAGCGTTCAGGAAATTCAGCACGCACTTGAGTGCGCATGTGAGCCAGGTGCTGTTGATTGTATTTACATACATCTTGAGCAGTACTCAAGAAACTGGCTAGATTCTGCTGACACAGATCCTCGACCACCTGCGCCACGCGATCGATTCGATCTTGCACATTGTGTATGGTGTCAAAACTTTCGTCGATCAGGTGTCCCCAGGTTTGAAATCCCAGATTGTGTAGATCTCTGTAGTAGCCAGCATTGCTCACAAACACGCAAGGGTGGCCCATGGCCATTGGCTTCCAGGTTTTTTCTGTACGGAAACTGTAAGGATACTCAAAAACTGTTTCGGTCACCACACTGAAATAGGTGTCGATGTAGGGATCGGCATTGAGATAGATATCTCCCCATTCATCGTTGAACAGGTGATATTTGGCATAAAGATCTCGCACAGTGTCTGGAGACACAGTGTCTACTCGATCACGATATCGATCCACTTCGTATTGCGGTGGCAACTGTTGCAACGGAAATACAGTATGGTCCCAACAGTTGATGTTGACAGCATCAGGCAATACCAATGGGTGGAACGTGGCCGGTCTTGGATCCAAATTGGTCCACAGGGCCGAATCCAATAGTCCACGATGACGGAACAGTTCCAACAGATACTTTCTGTGGTGCCGTATGCGTCCGTTGAGAAATAGGAATTGGTAAGGTTTGTCAATTTTGGTAAAAATTTCTCGTCCACGATCTATCTGGACCAGATTTTCTTCATAGTCCAAGATCTTGGGCAAGAAGTTATCATACAACAAGTATGGCCAGGTTGCATCCATTTCTCCGCCCGAAATCAACAACAGTTTGCCAGCACGAGCCAGATCATCCATGTGTGTGACCATTTCAACATGGCATCTCATGGTGTCTGACCCTTCCATGGGATTGCTCAAGATGGGTATGATCGTGCTCGACTCGGCCAGTTCTCGTATGCGAGGCACGTTGAGATTGAACTGTTCTCGACTGATCAGATACACCGCGCCGGGCACAATGTCATGAGTGGCAAAATCCCAAAATTCAGCATCTGCCCAGGGTTTTAACAGGTCCGATACTTCACTGAATGTGTCCAATATCAGCTTGCGATGGCCGATCATGCTACCACTTCCTGTATGCGTTGCAATATAATTTGATCGGTCTTGTGCGCAAATACCAGCTCGTGGTTGTGTTGTATCTCTTTGATGTGATCATAATAAAAATTTTCAATCCAGTCTCGACCCCGAGCAACCACATCCACGATGGCCTGGATTCGATCCAATGTACCAAGATCGTCGAACCCTGCAGGTGTAAGATCTGACATGACTTCAAATCCTAGTCCTTGTAGATAGGCAGTGTGTCCCCGAGCAGCCAGATACAAAGGAATTTGTCCACTCACAAACGGCTTGTGACTTTTTTCGCTTATTTCAGGAAGATTGATATCAAGATTGTATGGTATGCGTCCAGTTGTGGCTTCGGTCAAGATATTACAGTAAGTGTTGATCTCGGCGTCGTGATACACGCAATGCTGATTTTGTATCGCTTGATTTTGCCATTTGATCGGCAACAGTCGCAAGTATTCGTACCAACCCAGAACAGAATCTAGTATACCAGGATCTTCATTGCACTGTGGATCTATGCAACCAGCTGGATATACCGGATTGGTGTGACACATCGCTTGCGTGTTGTTTTGCGTGAATATCATCTGATCCAGCAATCCGCGATTGTTCAGCGCCGTTCCCAACAATAAACGATGCAGAGCCGGACGATTGTTCAGGCACCCAAATCCGCGTGGTAACTGTTTGGGCTTGATACGGAATTCGCGCAAGCCAGGAGATTGCCGATATTGGCTATGACGGTTTAGATACCAACTGGGATAACTGAGTCGCCAACAGTTGTGCCCCAAATACTGATTTTGATAAGTCTGTGTTTGCAAGAATACCAGTTTGTCTTTCAGTACCGGGTGATCAAAGATTTCCTGTTCTTGTTCATAGTTGTGCCAATGATCCACTGTGGACAGGATCATGCTGTCGAATGCTGTGTCCAGAGACGAAAGAGTATCCAACAGTTCATTGTGGCTCAATGCAGTGATATCTAAAAAACATTTGCGGGCGCCTGGCAATAGATTGACCAAAGGGTCAAAATCCAGTATGCCTATCTTATGTTTTGGCATGATACCCGCACTCGTTCCACCAGCTGGCCATTTCAGGAAAGGTTGTCAAAAAATCTGTGCCATGTCTGCGATCAGCTTCCGTAAAAAACCTATAAAAGTCGGCCTTCTGTTGATTGATGTAGGCCGGATCCAGCTTCTGTCCATCACGCATCCAGGCTATGTCTCGATCCAGACGGGCCAGTTCATAATCCTTGAATCCTTGGAAGCGTGTGGATTCGGTTTCGGCCTGCTTGCTCATCCAGACCCATAAACGTTCCAGTTGATCACAATAGCTTTCGGGCAGAATCTGCAGGCTTTGCCAGGCAGGTTCTCGCAAGACCGGAGTGTCAAACCACACACGCTGATAGGTGGTGCTGTACAGTTTCCTAAGACCCAGGATGCCGGCCATGAGACTGCCCAGTCCAGTGACTGACAAGTTGTTCATGGTCACGATGAACGTGATACTGTTACGACCTGGTATCTCGGTCAAGAACTGGTTTACCCGATCCCATAACAGATTGAAGTCCAGTCCGTGTCTGATATATTCGGCCTGTGGCCCCCACGAGTCTAGACTCACATATTGCATGAAGTGTTCGACGTTTTCGCCAGCGCAGATCTGTTTGACAGCAGTCTTGTAGCGTTGCCATGACCGTTCGTCTACACTGAAGTTGGATGTCACATTGAGATGCAGATCTGGTTTGGGATTGGCCAACACATAATCAAACACCCGATAGGTATTGCGATCCAGCATGGGCTCGCCGCCGGTCATACGGAAATGTTTCAGCTCAGGATACAGGTTTGGCCACCAAGACCAGAAGGCGTCGACGTATGGATTGGCTTCTCTTGCAGGTATAGGGCGATTACGGCCAACAAAATGACTAGAATCATTGTGAATCGTTGATGTAGGATACCCTCCCCAACGTTCCACCTCTTGCGCCCAGGTGCTGCTAAATTGTGGGCTACAATAACTACAAGAAAGATTGCAGGCATGATTAAAATTAACTTCAACATAACTAGGAACAATGTCATCTTCATCTCCGGTTGAATGCATTATCTTTTCAAAATCCATGGCAGCCCAGGATTCACCGGATCTATAGTGACGGTCACTTAATTTGCCAGCATCTTCCATGCTCCAACAATAGCTGCATTCTGCAGGACGTTCTTGTTTGAGCATGATCTTGCGCTGAGCTTTTTTGTATGGTGTATTGTGCAAGGTTGCAGGATTGCCTGCCAATAATGTAGAATCTATAGCATGCAAGGGCGGATGATAACAGCTATTGTTTAGGCCGGTGGGCAAGTGCAAGCTGACCTGTTTCCATTTGGCCAAGCACAAACCCGTACCCAGAGCTTTGTGCATGTGTTCAGCACTGTCTAGGAATCCGCTTTTGAACTCGGCTGTGACTTCGTCACCTTTGTTGGTCATGGTATAGGATTGATACTGTTGGTATAAGTTTGATTATACAGCAAATTGTAGTTATGATCAAGAGAATACTGCATGTCCCAGTACATGCGTTCAAGTTCGTCCTTGGATTTTTGTGCCAAGCTGTCAATCAGATACAATATTCTAACGAATCGCTCTCGACCCTCGTAGCCGTCGTAGTCTTCGTTCCAGAAATCTGCAAATGTCCTGAATCCCATGCGACGCAGATATAACAAATAGTTTTTGGATCCAAATATAATAAATGGTTTTTTTAACATCATGGGTCTCACAGTCTTCTCTGTTACAAAAAAACAATCACCGTCGGTGAAGGTTTCTGCCACAATGTCGATCAAAAAATCTGCATAAACACGCTTGGTCTGTGATATATAACCGTCGGTATTTTGTTGTCCGGGCGTATATCTGTCTAGATTTTCGAGCAACATAGGAAACTGTTGCCAGTTACTGGAAAATTTTTGCAAACTGTCAGGATCATGCTGGAACAACTGAGACACCTCAAATAATTCTCTGTCGTCGGCCTCGCCAGTATTGGCACGACAGCCTATTAGACTCAACTGGCGATGATGCACTAACAAATGCGATGCGATGCCAATCCTGTGCCAGAGAGGTCGACCATATATGGTTCCAAAAATTCTGTGCTTGTTCCAACAATGATACCGATCTTCTATTGCAGTCGATACAGATAAAAAATTCCATTGTCTTGTCAATTTGATTTGATAATGATCATGCTGTTCAACCGGATTGCTAGTAACTATTGTGACCGATTGAAACCGAAACTTATCTAATAGATCATATAACCCAATCGCACGGCAACAACAGCCTTCTGAATTGGTTGTCAATACTATATCGCGTTGTTGATTCTGGACCAGGAAATCAATTAGTTCTAGCTGATTCCAAATGTAATTGCTGGCCGGAATGATGTCAAATTTTGTCAAATCAAAAATCCCGAAACCTGCAAGGTGTATTTGTGATGCATACCAGCATTGGCCGAAAGATGCAGGACCTGGTTATCCCATAGTAACACGTCACCAGCGTTCCAGTGCGTATGTACTACATCGTTGTATTGTATAAAATGCCCCAGTTTCCAATCTTCGAGGTGTATGTTGGCCCGTACTTTTAATTCCGAACGATCAGGATAGCGTTGGTTGATTTGAAAAAAGGTATCTCGATGTATGGGAATCATACATCCCGGCGGCTGTTGTATGCTGCTGATAGTAATAACTTCCATCCCCAGTTGGCAACCAATTTGATCAAAGTCCAATTGAGTTGAATTCCACCATAGTTGGTGAATCATGGTGTTTTCTAGACAATAAGATTGCGGAAAACCCCCATACTGTTCATGTATATCGTTCACTTCGTATATTTGATGCTTGATACAACTACCAGTATGCTGGCTGTAATCAGCCGACAATATTTCAGCGAAATCGTAATTTAGTTTTAATTTTTTAATCACGGCTACCAGCCTTCCTGTTGTCGTATTATATCAATCTCTCTGACCATGACTCCGCGATTGTGCCAATTGCTGAGATAGTGTTGTTTGAAGAATGCACTTTCGCCTGGTCCCATCATGTTGATCGGTAAATCCAGCTGGGTGACCAAGTCTTCGGCCACACGTCCGGCCAGGATCTCGGGGTCCGAATCTTTCACTGTGTGCCATAATTTTTCCAAAGCATCAAAATCCTGCACAGTTCGATAATCCCAGGCGGGCGTGATCATGGTCATGTAGGTGCCCATCCTGGCACCGGCCATGGCCCAGATACCGTGTTCCACATCGCGACCCACGTTGTGCCATACAGTCAAATGGTCCAGATTTCTGTGATGCACACGATCCTGGAATTCGGCTATGCTGGGTCTACGCCCTTGATCCAGGCACATTTTGACGCCTTCTCTAAATCCGGCACGCCAGGCATGGAATGCCGATCCGTTGGGATAGGTAGTGCTGTAGCAATCGTGCATGGCCCAGTATTGTGGATCAAAACAAAACTCCACTTGGGTTTCGGTACGGCCATCTGTGGCTTCGTGAGTCTGCATGGTGTTTGCAAAAGTTCGTGTCCACGAACTGAGTCCGCCGTTGCCGTACATGAGACCATTTACGTGATTTCTAGCACGCCAACGAAACACTGCCGATTCCCACTCGGCAGTGGGCAACTCCAGAGTAAGATTGAAAAAACTTTCATCCGGCATGTTGTCGCCATCGATCAAGACAAATCGTTCGGTGTTGCTGGCCTCTGCTGCGGCCTTGTGTGCAGCGTCCGATCCTTTGACTCCGTCTACTCGACGAGCCCACGGAATCTGGTTGCGTATGCGTGCCCAGTTTTCTTCGCGGTCGGGTTCGTCGTAGGTGAGAAAAATACAATCAAGATCAGCTATGTCAATACGTTTCATCTCAAACTCCATTTCTTGTGTGGTCGGTCTTGGGTGACCACCACACATATATCTCTAGGATCGCAGGCTGTTCCTGAATCTTCGGGTTGTAATCTTGGTGGTGCTGGTCGCTGCAAATACTGTATAATTCCATCCTGTATGCGTAGATTGAAAGATCCTGCGTGCCATACATCAACGTCAAGTTCTATATAATTACCGGGCAGATGTTCCTGGCTGTAGAAAAGCGGAACTCCTGCATCATCATAGTACAATCTATATACCGGCACCGGCGGTTCGTGATCTCGCAATCGTTGTAGGCTGCGCCAGAAGTCTTGTTCAGTCAGTTCAGTCACGGAATGCCTCTTTGACATGATAATGTACCAGTCCCCATTGGGCCACGGTGTTGATGCGCAATCCGGGCATGGTCTGCTCGGCTACCAGTTCTTGGGTCCAATCGTCACCAAGCAGTCCGATCATGTGCTGTTTCATATGCACTATGCTGGGACCCAGACCTGCGGGCAACATGACCGACTCGGGACCCAGTATCACAGCAGCCATGGCATAGACCACGTCGGTGGTAGGAGCCTCGTCGGCAAATTTCAAAACACGTCGGTAACTGGCCCAGTTTTCAAATATGTCACGCACCGTGGCAAAAAATTGTCGGGCTGGTCTACTCACACGCCAGTAGGTCACAGCATTGTACACATCTGGCAAATGATTCTGATCAAATATCTTTCTGTAAGATCTGGACTGCGCCGGCTGATCATACAAATTTCTACATCCACGGCTGATCACCACATCTCGTAACTCAAAAAGATTCCACCAATGATCAATTGGACCTGCACACCACATGTCGGCTTCCAGCTTGATGGTCTGTCGATAAGGGCTGGCGTCAAAGCATTGCCAATCGTTGACGTATCCTTCAAGATCGCCATGCGGCAATGGAATCACATGATCAAATACCGGATCACTGCATCGATTTACTGTGATGACCGAAATGTTGGCCGACGGATGCCATTGTCTAATAGATCGTGCCAATTGCTGGGCACAGGCCACATAGTCCACAGATTCAGTGTTGATGGCCGGTATAAGATAGCCGCGTTCAGCAAGGATTGGCAACTATGTCTCCTAGGTATCGTTTGCCCATGGCATGGAAATCAGTCGCAAGCGTGATCCAGCGGGCATGGTTGTCCGAGGTCTTCCAGTCCACTCGGTACCGATCTTGCGACAGCTGGCTCAATTGATGCTGGTGTGTCACTGTGGCCAGCTTCCAGGGGATACTGGTGTTGGTCTGCACGTGACCATTGACCACACCCAAGGCCATGCTCAAGGCAAAATCATTGCGATAGTTTGAATCAACAATGCCGTACACAGCACGATAATGATCCCAGTTGTCTCGAATCATGCCCATGGTTTCAAATATCAATCCGACATGATCGCTGCGCCGAAAACACATGACTGTGGCCCAGGTCATGGGATTGTGATAGCGTCCAAAACAGTTGAGTTCATCAAAATTGTCTCGTCCGGTCACGTCGTAGGCCAGATCGTGTGCTACAAAGTCCTGGCGACTGTCGAACAGGCAGGCCAACTGATCGCTGGTCACCACATAATCGGCGTCCAGGACCAAGGTAGTATCGTAGGGCGACAGCTCGTAGGCCGACATCCTGTTGCCGTTGTACCAGGGTACTGTACGATCAAGATCGGCAAAGTACCTGGTGGCAGTGCCCGATCTGGTGGCCTGTATGACCTGATCAAATTGGTAAGACTCAGGAACATGATCGCAATCAGTTATGACTGTGACCGGCACAGCCAGGTGTCGGTGTATGTTGTTGGCGCTCCATGCGGCCAAGGCCATATAGTCCAGCTGATCTGAATTGTAGGCAAATATCACAACACCCTGGGTCATCGATTTTGATTCAGCTGTTCGTGTTCGATCAACCAAGCCGTCATTTGTTCTTGCCAGCGTTGTTGACTCAATGTCATCAGCTCTCGGGTTTGGACCTTGACCGGTGTTTCATACAAATCCAGCAACACTGCTTCTGTGTCGGGACAGGTCAACAATGTGTTTTGTAACTCAGGACCAGCACGCCACATGCCGCCCTGATAGGCAAAAGTCATACGACCTTGATATTTTTCTTTGAGAGTCCTGCGTGCAGCCGCATGTTCAAATCTTGTGCGGCCATGTGCGATCAAATTGTCAGTGTCCATACATGTATTATACACTACATGATTGTATTTGCCAAGCAATATTGGCTATTTTGACCCTGTTAGGCTGTGGTAGCGGCCACTGTGGGAGTTCCCCACGAGTTGGTCAAGTACGTGGTTTCTGGTGGATAATAGGTCAAGATCGTGGTCGGTGCAGTACCGAACGTGGTTCCCGAAGTGGCTGTACCACCCGAAATCTGCGCAGTTGACCCCGGATTGGTATCACCGTTGTCATGCCAGGTTGTGGTAAAGATTATGGTGGATCCACTGGTATAGGCTGTTATGGTCACATAGTTACCGCTGTAAGCTGTGCCGGTGTCATACTGTGTGTAAATAGTCTGTGCTGATCCAGTGAGTTGAGCGAACCCGATACCGGTAGCTAACACACTAGGTGTCCCTGTTCCGCCGGTCTTGTTGGTACCAGTATATGCTACCGAAGCAATGGTTTTGCTGGTACTGGAACTGGTGAATATGACTTTGCCAGCCACTACACCACCAGCGCCGTTGGCTCCAATAAACGTGTTCCATTCAGTATCGGCCACTGTGCCTGTGCTGCTTTTACCAAATTGCAGTTGTACGTAGCCACCGGCATAAAAGAAATACCCCATGGCCGCTGTGCTGGCAAAAGTCATGGTGTGAGTAAAAGTTATGTTCCAGGCCGCACTACCAGATCCGGTGGCAGCTGTTTTGCTGCTGGTCCCAGTCCAAGCTGTGTATTGGCTGCCTACTGCGTAAGCGTTGAGATAGTTGTTGCTTGTATTGGTAATGTCAGTTTGCACGTTGGCCAAGGCTGCGATAGTAGTACCTGCTGTGGGGGCTGATCTCGACGTGATCGTGGTCGGCTGATGATTGCCCAGACTGGCTATGGTATTGACCACACTGTCCCATTGCACCGCGGTCACTGTGCCACCTGTGGCCACTGTGCCCAATGCAGTCTGACCGTAGTAGGTATTCCACGGAGTGTTGATACCCGAGGTAAAAGTATTGTAATCGGTTGCTGCTATTAGGTTGCCGGTGCTGTATGTCATTTTCTGTTGTTCCTAAATTTATTTGATCATGACTATGGCTTCAACCATACCCAGACCTGGATCTGTTTTGTCTTCCAGCGCACGCCCTATGGCATTAAACGCTGTGGCCTCACCCGGTTGAGCTGCTCTGGCTATACCGTTGCCGGCACTGACCAGCCTATCACCTTTGGTCACTGTTCCTGTACATTTTACAGGAACTCGACCGGTTATTGCAACCGGTGGATGAGTGGCATCTGTGCCAGCGCCACTGTTCATCAAATAAGCTGCTTGGGTACTTATGACCCCAAACACAGTTTCGCTTAATTCTTGAACAGATTTGGTAATTTCGGCTGTGCCTCCCAATTCAACCACTGTTCCGGCTTCGTATTCGGTATCGGTTGCAAATCGTTCGGCCACGTCAGCGTATTGTGCGCTGGTGGCACGAGCAAATATAGTATTGAAATATGCACCACTGTTTCCGATATTGCCCACACCGTTGCCGTTGGCATTTGTTATGTTGCCGACCTGCAGATTGCCGGTATAGGTCGGCAAACTGGTGGTTATTCCACTCAATGTGCTTCCGTTACCAAATATGTAGGCACCCGAGATATTGCCAGTCACGCTGACTCCAGAATTGCCCTGTCCCCAAAATGATGGCACACTGACACCGCCCACACCATTCACTGTGTTGGCCAATTGCAGTCCTGGATTCACGTTGGCAAATCCTGTGATAAGAGTCTGTGGAGTAAAAGTGCTGTCTTCGCTGATAATGCCAACCACGGTGCTGTTGACCGTGAGTTCAATGACCTTGTGGCTTATAGAATTGCTGTCAGTTATAACATTGGCAAATGCGCCGGTGACTCCGGTGCCGGACGTAAATTGCGGTCCAATCAACAACCATTTGCTACCGGTCCAGATATTGACCTGTTGGTTCACAGTGTCGTACCACATGTCGCCGGTGTTGCTGTAGGTACTGGTGCTAGGAGTTGCGCTGCTGACTACCAGTGCAGCCAGGGTTTTCCAGGCTGATCCCATGTAGATCGAAAGCACACCAGCATTGGGTGTGTTGTTCCACCATAACTGACCAGTAATTGGCGCTACTGGAGCAGTCGAATTCGACGCACTTTCCAACAAACGCATGAAATTGTTATCTAAAAATTGTCCATAACCGGCATAATTTTTACCAACCAAAGTCATTGAGCTGGCAGTGTTGATGGTGCCATCTGCCACGGTGGCAAAAACTGCGCCGTCTGTTAGAGTTATGGTGTATGACATTATGCGTTATTCCTATCTTTTATTTTGCACTGTATTTATACCGCACTGAGATTAGTCAAGGTCTGGATACGCAGGGTATAATCGATCTGTATCTGGCGGTTGAGACTTTTCTGCACAGGATGGAAAATAACATGCGTGATCAACAGCAGATCAGTGCTGCTACCGTTCCAACATTTCAACCCCAGTTCGTCAAACACATATTCGCCATTGAAATTGGTACTGTTGTCAAAGGCCTGCTGTCCGGCTGGCTCACCGTAATCCAGCAAACAGGTCACTATGATATCAGTGTAAACCTGCCCTGATGTGTGTACCACAGTCATTTTGTTGTTGGCTGGATCCAGATTGGTTGCACTGTACTGATCTACTACCTTGGCATAGGTTTGATTGTACAGGCTGGCATTGACACCAGTGGTGTTGGGTGGAAGATAAGTGATCACACCGGTCAGATCAACTGCGCTACCGCCATTACCGAATGCCATTTCATAAATGAATCCATTTGGACCGTTGCTAAGGGTGTTGGCCATACAAGTACTGATATTTTCATAATTGATAGCATTGCGTTTGTCTACCAATACTTCTCCGGTATGTGGATCGTGTATACGCACAAACCCCTGTACCTGTGCTAGTCCGGGAGTGATAATCATGCTGATTTCTCCACTATGACTTGACCAGTTTTGGGATCCGTGATACGCAGATGCGCCTGTAACCACACACTGCCCAATTCATCAGGACGACGAGGGTTTGGCTGTGTGGCGTTGTTATTTGTTGTGGGTTTTTTATCCGTCATGATTTATTTACCTTGAGTTTTTACATGTAGATTAAGTTTTAGATCTAGAAATCAACCCAGGTCCCTCTGCGCACCAGTATGGTTACATCTTGTCCAGCAGGTGGCGTTGCAGTCAGTGTGATCGATACCGGAGTAGAGGCTGTGACTGTGTAAAATTCAGGAGATACACGCAATCCGCCCACATATACTTCTACAGCAGCGACAAGCGGTTGCCAATAGTCTGTGTCGGTAATATCGGTTCCGGCCGGTACTGCCTGTTTGGCACGATAAAACTGTCCTCCGTCAAATGGTGTAGTATCGTATGGGGATGAACTAAAAGTTCCTGGAGTTTCTACTATGACTCCGGTGTCGTAGCTGTTGGCAATGACCCAGGTTATATCAGTTGTGCTCAGCACAATGCTGGGTGCCACAAATGTTGTGCTGGATCCATCTGCTGTGACTGTGTCACTGACCACGTAGTTTTGGTATCGTTGACCGTATAAATTGTTACTGCTCATGTCACGCACTGTGGATCCGATAGCATGAGCAGTAACAGCCGTTCCGGCAGTGCCTCTGATAAGACCACTTACTGTGTTGGCTGTCAAATCAATATTGCGATACATGATGCGTTCAGCATCAATAGTGATCACGCCCCATTGATTGGTGGCCAGATCCGGCACAAACAAGGCTTCGGCATTGACCACGTGTATGATATCATCGGTTGTGGCCACGGCTTGTGCCACAGTAGTTGTGGTTGGGCCTGTTATGGCATAGGTCAACTGGAATCCACGCATGTCTTGAAAAATACGGAATTCAGGACTGCCATCATTGGTGATCACACGGAAATCCATGGTATCAAATTCGCTGCCCGGAACCAGTTCTTCGGGTGCATAGCTGCTGTATTGATCAATGTAGCCGCCGCCTGCTATGTTGATATCAGTGGGTCTCAATCCCAGATATGGATCCACATACGAGCTGGAATAGGCCGCATCTAGGATACTTGGATCATAGGTCGGCGTGCCTTCAAGACTGTAAAATATATTGTCAAATGGATTGAAACTGTACCCGCCTAGATCAAATCCTGCATCTTGATCAAAGGCCGGTGCAGACACTTGTACTCCAGGATATGTGACTCCGTTGATCAAGAGCGGCAAGCTGAGACCGGGCATGTTGGGTGTAGGCGTGTAATAACCCATGGTGCGATCGACTCCGCTCAGCGTCGTAATATCCACCAGACTCCACTGATCCACATTAAAAGTTGCGGTGTTGACTGAGTAGTTGGCTGACCATACACGATTGAACCAGCGCACCTGGGCGCCAGCTGGGTACGTGATTCCGGCCTGCCATTCTGTTATGTCAGATGCATATTGATATCGATCAAACCGCATGCGCACGCTGAACTGTCTGGCCATGGCATTGGACATGATTGGAGTGGCACGGGCTCCGGTTCCGTTGCCACCGGTCAACGTGATAGTGGCCGTGGTTGTATAACCCGATCCAGGATCAGTCACAGTGACACTGGCCACAGTCCCGTTTGTTCCCAAGGTAGCATAGCCCATGGCACCGTTGCCACTCCAGACCAAGGTGGCTGTTCCGTTGACCGCAGACCCCGACACAAACACCGGTGGAGTTTCTCCTGAAGTTCCAGAAACTGTGACCAAATAAAGATTGTTGGTTGACCCATTCACATAGTAAATCTGTTGCCCGACGGTGTATACGGTATTGGCTGTCCATGGTGTGCCGAAGGTCACGACCGGAACCACTGTGTATCCGGTACCAGACGCGGACATGCTGGCACCGGTAATGCTGAGTGCATGATTGGTAAACCACGGTTGCCAAGGTGGCTCACTCCATATGGCTGCATTGGCCGACGCATCACTGGCAAAGGATTCTATCGTGCTACCAGCTGCGGTATACGGAGTCAGGACCGGACTCACAAACTGCGGTACTTGCAACGCACTGTCCCAATGGGCCGGTACATCAAAGTCGGTCAGTTGGCCATTGTACACATCCTGGCCATCGTAGATTAGATTAAAGGCCAGATTTTGCACATGGAACGGTTTGACTTCGTTGATGTAATCTTCCACAAAGGTTTGATCATCTTTTTCGTACAACTGATACGGCAACAAAGGTTGCAGGTTATGATCCGTGATGATAAAACTGCTCTTGACCAACCAGTCTGGACTGCCAAACTCGCTATACACATATTTGAACATCAGCATGAGCAATTCGTTGCGATATATCAAAAGATCATCCACAAACAGTTGTAGGTTGATGGCGTTGATAATTTGTCGTGTTTCTGTGACTGGTGCCTGATCAAAAAACTGCGCATCAAACACATCTGCACCAAATCCATATGGACCCAGACTGTAGTTCCACAACACCTCATCAAATGCAATAGTGCCGTTTTCCAGACCCACTCGTGTCCATCCAAGATCTGACCGCAAGTAAATTTCGTACAAGCCTTGACCGTTGGCATTGACCTGTACGCTGCTGCCGATTGGTGCTGTGGCCAGACTCAAGGTAGCCAGATCAGCATAGTTGGCCACCTGGGCCACTGGCTGTACTGTGCTGTTGTAACCAGGTTGATACCAGTTGATATAGTGCCAATACAGCGGAGTATCAAAATTTTGTATGCGGTTCAGTTGCAGTGCACCAGTACCGGCGTTGCTGATCACTTCATAAACAGTCCATCTTCCGCCTTCGGTGCTGTCTGACAGCACCAGATATAGATAGCCCGTCGGAACTTGATTGAGATTTTGGTAGCCCAGCACTGTGATATTGGGCACAACAAAATTGTAACCGGCTGTGGCTGTTATAGCCTGTGCAGATATCGAAAGACCGGTGCTGATGTTATAAGTTCCTGCTCCACCTGTTCCGGTAACATAACCGGTTATAACAACTGATGCTGGAATACCTGTACCAGTCAAGGTCTGACCGATCGCAAATGTGCCTGTGACTGTGCCTGACACAGTCAATATTGTTCCTGCGATAGAAGCAACCGACGCAGTGCCAATCAACTGACCGGGAGTTGGCTCACTGCTGTTGAGCAAAGCAAAGCTTCTGGTTTCAGTAATAGGGTACTGAGCCAGGATAGCATTGGCACGTTCTAGATAATTTTTTAAAGCCGTATATCTGTCGATAAACATGCCTTGTCTTGGACTGTATCGCACTCCGTACTGCATGCCCGGGCTCAGCAATGGATCGGGCACCAGGGCACCCGAGGTATTCTGTCCGCACAAGCTGTCTACCAATTTGTTGTAGATGGAATCATTTACAAAACTGGAGGCCTTGCCGTCGGCAATAAATTCGTATTCGGTATGTATGTTGATTCCGGCTCCAGGAGTCTGGCGCTCGTATTCCACATGCAGTATGGTGTCTTGCGCACTGATCAGCCCGCTAGCATTGTACAAGGCCACTGTGTTGGCCGTGAGTGGTGCCAGATACGGTATGCCACTACCAATTGGATTGGCTATATAGCTGGCAATGGCTGACGCACTGAGATCTTTGCCGTTGGCCGAATCGATTGATGTGATCCCACGTACCCAGTAGTAATAGTAGTTGGCCAACACACCATTGGCGGTCAACACCGATGATGTGGTGTAACTGGTGTTGCTCAACGGACGACCTGTTCCTGTATAACTGGCCGGAGGCACCGAGCTTTCTATCCACTGATAAATGTCCACTCGGCTTCCAGGAAATATCTGTGCCCATTGGCGACTGGCATAGGTTATATCGTCCTGGTTGGGATTGACAAATCTCACAGTGTCAGTGTCCCACCAAATTTCTCCCACATGTCCTGAATACCAGGCAGTGCCGTTGTTGTGTATGGTGCCGGTGTTGTAATTGGCTGGGTCCACAGCACCAATATAGTCTATGTTTCTTGCTGCCACGCCCAGTATCTTGCCCTGCAAAGGGTCAATAAAATCAAAATAGGTTTGTGTGCTGTTCAACAGTTTGTCAAAGCTGTAGACCGAATTCATGAGTTCAATATTGACTGCAGGCTGTTGGTAATAAGCAATTTTCCAGCTGGGGGCATTGGTCGGATTGTCATAGATTGATATGCTGCCGTAATTGGAATTGTTGCTAACTCCAAGATCCTGCCCTGGTGCACCCACAATCAGGCGCCCGTTAACATAGTTGACTGCTGTTCCAAACTGGTCGCCGCTCTGAGTACCACTCTGATAAATCTGCTGACCAAATACCATCTGTCCTGGGTTGGTAACTGAAGTATTGGCACTGGGCAAATAATCAAATGTGTAAGCCACTCCGGAGTTGCTTACAGGATTACTGACTCGAGTGCTGTGTTCGTCAAATATGGTTTTTCCTGCATCGAACGACATGGCTTCGTACACATTGCCATTGGGGGCGCCAACAACCACGTTGAGGCTGTTGCTGTTTATGGAAATCGCGCTACCAAACGCACCATAGGCCACTGGATCAGGACTGGTCAAGGTCTGTGTGTACACAAAGGTCTCAAATCCCAACTGAGCAAATGCCGACCCGTTATAGCCTATGCCCGGTAACACACTCAATTGATTGAAGGTGGGTGCTGCGGCCGAATCTATCACGCTCAAGACCAGTTGTCCGGTCACGATCACTATAGGCAAATAGATTGCAGGTGCTGTCACAAAAGCAATCTGTCCGGGGCTGGAGGTTGTGGCCGGAATATAGCTGTAGGTATATCCTGCAGCGGGGCTGGCTATTTGTAAAACACCGTTCACATACACTACCGGATTTGATCCAGCTGCACTGTACACGGTCCCGATATCGTATAGCTGTGTGGTGCCATCGCTGATAAATTCAAGATTGTTGCTGAGCGATGCTTGCACATTGGGCACAGCAAAAGAGCTGGTCCAATACATGCTGTTGGACGATGGCTGTTGCGCCAAACTGCTTTGAGCAGAAATGTAACACACACTGTTGTAGATCACACGATCATTGATATAGTACGTCTGGGTGCTGGACCACGGCAACGGAGATATGGCATTGGCCAGACCAGCCACGGTATTGTTGGGGCTGTTGGGTACGGCTATTTCTATATTGTTCACACGTATAGCTGTTCCAGGAGTCAGTGTGGGGTTGGCCACTGTGCTCACTGTGGCTCCGTACAATCGACTCTGATTGACGTGGCGAGTCACGCTGCCGTCCTGTATCAATGTCGACGTGTATTTAGGAGATCCCACGTAGATGCTGCAGTCGTTTGAACAAATTTGTACCGCAGATCCAAACTGTGATCCGGACTCCGGAGTTGATGCTGTTATCTTTTCCATGAACTGGAACTGATTGGTTTCAATTTCGATACTGTCACCAATATTGAGTACCACCGAATTGTTCAATACAATGTTGGATCCTGATAGAGTAAATTGGCCGTTGATGTACTGTGCAGAGTTATATAAAAACGTACCGTTCAATAATACTGCTACCGGTGCTGTAACAGCACCCGGTATGGCATAGGTCAATTGAGCAACGTCAGTGACCAAATAACGTACCACGCTGCGATCAAACACATAGGTTGAACCAGCATTGGCCACAACATTGCCTTGCGAATCTAGAGCAGAATCTGAATTGCTGCCCACAATCACGGTCCTGCCGTCAGTGCTGGTTGTGACCGCAGAACCAAATGCAGCGTCTGCAGATAACGATAATCCACCAACCGGCATAGCCGACATGTATTGCCAGTAATTGCCGGCAGTTATCACAATGTTGCTGCCGGACGCAGGCACAGTCAAAAAGGTCAGCTGGGTAGAAAATGTGTAGTCGATATAAGGACGTTGATATACTCCGTCAACTGCTATAGAAAAACTGTCGATGGATGTAGCTGTGTAAAGATAGGTGGACAAATTATAGGTGTCTGATCCAGTACCGGTCAATATGACCTTGTTGCGTCGAGTCACAAGTAATTGTATACCAGGCGACGGTGCTTGCGGAAAAACTATTGATGTGGCTGTAACAGTGTAATCAACGCCATTGGTCAATTGAACATTGTTCAAGGTCACAATCAATTGGTCAGGATAGGCCGAATTGATCTGTATGGCCGTGTTGTACACAAACGACGTGGTTGTTAGATCCGTAGTGTAAGAGATAGATTGTGTTGGAACTGTGATCAGTCCGTAGGCATAGACCAGATTTCTACCAGGTGCGCCAATATACATCCAACGTTCATCTGCACTGATCACCACAGCAGTTCCAAATGCCACGGCCGCAGTCGAGGTGGGTGCTGTAAGCAATTGGCTCAATTCATAATCGTTGCTGCCGGGCACTTGATATATAGCAACGGCATATCCGCGACCAGCGTCGCTGGCTGGAGCTCCAGCAACAGCCCAGTTGCTGTTGCCCCAGCTGAGGCTGCTACCAAACGATTCTGTATTGGCTGCTGCCAACGTGAGTATGAGATTGTCTACATAAGTGCCGGCATTGGTACTGGTAGTAACACGTCGATAAGTTTCAACTGTGCCTCCACCAGCTGTGTTTGGACTGCCTACCAACAGGCTGTAATGATTGCTTGACTGCGCTATCGCAGATCCAAATAGATCATTGTATTGTGGAATGATTGATGATACAGTTTCAACTCCGGCAAACGGTGATTGTTTTTCCAATACCTGCCAGTGGCCTGACCCGTCATTGTCCACCCAGGCACGTGCGCCGGGTACTAGATCTGTGGCATACGACAATTGACTTACATCACTGGCCTGTTTGACACGCATGGTCTGTAGATGCCAGGCCAAACCAGTGCCAGTCAAGGTAGTCTGATTGCTGTTGACAAAACTGTAAGAAATTATCAGTTGTGTGGGCGAGCGTATGCCCAAGACACGATATACTCCATCCACAACTGTGGAGAAATATCTCACAATGATCAGGTCACCAATTTTCAGATTGGTTATAGAGCTAAATTGTGCGATACTGGTACCATTTAGATTGTCTGTGATCTGAGTCAAACGTCCAGGAACTTGAGCACAACGATAGATATTCCAGTCGTAGCTGTTGTCATGTGCTACCCAGACAGTGGTGCCTGTGCCAATGATACCAATGTTGGCAGCGATTGACGAAGGGTCGTCTAGACTGTACACTGTGATATCGGCATCATTGATGTTTACATATCCGGCCGACGGCAACGCAGTCTGCTGAGTGGTAGGATATATGGTAGGTAGGATATTGGTTGTGGCAATGTTGTAGCTTTCGCTCCAGAGATTGCTCAGTAGCACAGTTTGATTGGCCTGGCTGATATCTCCTGGTTGTATGATTTGCACTGTGCTAGGGTTGTTGGGCAACAAGGCTTGGTTGAGATTGATTTCAAAATAGCTTCTGTTGGCCGTTGCTCCGTAGGTTCCGATCAACACACCCCAGGTTTCGTAAATCTTGTAAGTGCCACTGCCTTTGGCCAAAGACACATTGGTAAACAGATCAGTGGCCTGCAGGCTGCCTTTGGTCTTGATAAACTGCTGATAAAGATTGACCTGGCTCACATCGTCTAGACCAAGATTGGCCATGTACTGTCTGGGTGTGAACCCAATCAGATTGTACGCCAACAAGTCATTGCTGTTGTTGAGATTGGCTGTTTGTGTGTTGTAGGTATTGGCCAGCTGATCAGCCTTGTTGGCCAGATTGGCCAACAAACCTTTTTGAATGCGTGCCCAGTTGCTCAAGAACCAGCTGTTGTAATCAAATGCAGCAGTAGGTTGTACAGTGCCGTTGGCCTGCCAGTATTGATTTTTGTATCGTACTAGGTCGCCCTTGGTGTATCTCTGAGTAGGATCCCAAGCCAGCACGTTGTCCTGATTCAGCATGAACCCGCGAGCATTCAATGTGCCGTCCCACATGGTGCTGTTAAATGCATTCAGATACAGCCTATTTTGTCGCTCGGCTGTGGTAGGATCGTAAATCACATCTCCAAAAATATCCACATTGTCGAACACGATCATGTTTTCGTAATCGGTAAATTTGAGATTGAGATAACTGATGGCCTGACCGGTCGACAAATCGGGCTGTATGACAAAACTGTCGCCAAACCGCTGTATGACAAGATTGCGAGTGGCAAATGTCTGTCTGTTTTGATCCAGCAGTTGATTCTGTGGACCGTAGCTGACAATGCTGTCAACTACAGCTCCGGGAGTGCTAACTGACAATTGACTGGCTGCTGGATTGAGATTGATCAAGGTTCCGGTTTGCCAGCCCTGCTGACTGAAATACAGGAATTCCTGGGCCATCTGACGCCAGTCCAACACATACCCATTTTCTATATAGGTAAATGACATTCCCTGCGTCTGAAGATACTGGCCGTAACTCAACAAGAAATCAACCACCATGTTGCGATTGGTAAACACATAACCGTACGGTATCCGGGCTGTCTGGTTGCTGTACTGTGCTGGCACCTGTACTGTGGCGCCGCCGGCTGATATGGTCTGAGTGATACCGTTGACCGCACTGACCAAGATAGTAAAATAGGCCTGATAGGTGCTGTATCCGTATACCGACCAACCGTTGCCCACTTTTTCTATCACGACTGAACTGTAGGTGGATTGCGAGTACGGTTGATCTTTGTAAAGCAGTAGATGATAACTTTCAGGCGGAATCAGGAGACTTTGATTTTGACTCTGTGGACTGGATTTTTCAAGAGATATTTCCAGGCTCTGTTGATCGGTCCAGGCCGCCATGCGGTAGCACAATCTTACATCCACATTGGCCAGATCGCTGGCAAGGCTGTCAGTGCTGTTGACACCCATCTGTTGGTTGTAATCCACTATCCAATCAATATAGCTGGCCTTGCTGACTCCGTTGCCATAAATTTCTAATTCGTTGGCATTGAGTCTGTAACGTTTGTTGTAAAGATACTGGCGCATCGTGGCCGAATACCGATAAAGATCTCGGTCGGCAAATAGACTGAAAAATTCAGCGGGTCTGGTCAAGGCCAACAGGCGCATAACAGCAAACGGATAACTCGAGCTGGACCACCACGATGCTTCTACTGGACCACCATCGCCCACAGTCCAGCTTTTACGGAACGTGTTGGGGTTGTAGAGTCCAACCACGCTGCTGACCGGAGGCAACAGATTCCCCAATCCATCCACCGGTATCACCTGTGTGAGCCCGGGTCTGGCAAAATTAGATTTTATGTAAGGCGCTACTGGATCAGCCACCAGCCCCTGTTCAAGATCGCCCCATAATACCAAATTGCCGCTGGTATATGGCGGCAGACCGTAACAATTGGTCCACCAGACTGGCTGTTCAGTAAAGCCCAGCATTTCCCAAGGTGTCAGATTGGGTGTAATAGTATCATAAAAATAGCGATAGATACCGCGCCAGGCTCCTTGCTCTAACACCTGATTGTTGATCCGATTGCCGGCGGTGCTGTAGTTGTAGGTAAATGCGTTGTTGGCCAGGTAATCCTGTGCGGTATAGTCCAGTTTGTTGTAGCCCGCCCAGCTGAGGAAATCTTCACCCAAGATCTGTGTGATTTCAGCTTCGGTATAATCTGTGGTTCGAAAAAACCCGGGCAACACTTCGTCTATGGTAAGTGGTACCGGGTTACCATCTGTCTTGAGATTGCTGTAGATACGCTTTTCAAATTCCAGCAAGATGTCGTCGCGGATATCGCCAAACGCAACAGTGATGCTGCCGTCGTGCCCTTGTATGACCGGAGTTGGTTGGACGTAATCCGAGCTGATGTAGGCCCTGGGAGTCCATTTGGGATACAGTCCCAGCTTGGTAGGAGTGTTGGGTACAAAATTGCCGTAGGTTGGATTGTATTCGTTGATGGTGACTGTATCGCCTGTGTTTAAAGGCACCAGTATGGTCAAGGTTGGTGTGCCTACACCGGTTTTGTAATCAACACCACGTGTCAACAGGGCGCCATTCAGGTACACCAACAGTCCTAGATAGTTGCTGGTGGTAAAATCGTAAGTCTGTACAGTGTTGAATCGGTTGGTCGTGATTGCTGTCACTGTGGTTGAGTTTGATGCCAGTCGAGTGCCAGTAGGCAGCATGTCACTCCAGTAAAACGGACTGATACTGGTATCACCAGCCGTGATCAAACTCACTGCACTGTCCAGGATCTCAGGCACAGTCTGCGTTCCAAAATCGTTTGTGATCACGGCGTTCAACAGTTGATTCTTGAACTTGATGTATTCGCGGCTGTTGAATACCAGCGAATCAAAAATATTATATTCGGTACTGCGCAGGAAAAATCCAGCCAAGGTCATGGGCGAACTCTGTTGCAGGATCTGCAATCCATACGGCACCAGATTGCCTAGATCTCGGGTGTTGTTGGCACCAATTACAGGTCCTTCAAGATTGATTAGATTTTGCGCAATGGTACTGTAGTGATTGCGTGCTGTTCCCAGAGTAAACGTGCTGGAATTGTTGTTGAGCGGATTGTTTTCAAGATTGATTGGTACCTGATAAAACCCTGTGGCACTGACCTGATTGCTCAACACTTGCAGTTCGACTGTGTCTCCTACTGCGATTACCCCGGATGCGAACGTGATAGTGGTAGTGGCCGATGCCACAGTATAGCTGTAATTGTATGTGCCGGTGTCGGAATTGTAAGGTTCTAGAAATGCTGAATTCACAAAGATCTGTACAGCCGGGACCACTGTACTGGTCGACACAGCCACATCCAACTGCAACGGCAATCCGGCATAAGTGAACCCAAACTGCTGTCTCACTTGGCTCTTGGACACGGCTGTTTGCCAGCCTATTTCAAGATCAAAGGCAGCTCGTGTCTGGTACTGTCTGACAAATCCGGTGCTGAGTGGAACTGTAACTCCGGTGTTGTTGGTGGTATAAACAAAACTGTCGGCATAAAGATTGTTATCAAATACTATGTCGCCCAGGTTGGTCAAATTCAAATAGGTCAGAGGAAATCCCAGATACGGATCATTTGTACCGTTGCTGACTGCATAACTGGTTAGATAGCTGCCGAGGAAATTGGAACTGGGATATGTGGTTTGATCGGCAAAGCTGATACCGTTGAGATCGTACACATCAAATCTAATAGGCTGGTTCACGCTGTTTTTTTGCTGTGCCAGGATCCAGTTGGCTCCATCAAAGTAGTAGGTGACACCGATCAAGGTTGTGCCGGCTAGACACACTGTGGACTGATCAGCTAGCACTGTGGCAATCGGAATCAGATTGATAATGGGTTCCGGTATCAAAGGAGCCACTGTATCTGGGGTTATAAACGTCACTTGATACACTGTTCTGCGCACCGCAATGTCTTGATCCCCGGCAAAAATTATGGTACTGCCTTCGACCAACTGATATCCATCGGTCGCAAACCCCAAGCTGCCTTCCACCGTGCGCAAGGCATCGGTCTGACTAAAATCAATTATGTCAACCGGTGCAATGCCCTGGGTGCCAAACCCAAACAGGCGTGTACCTCCACGGAATTCCAGAATTGGTCTCTTGGCTCGTAGAGTCTGATCCAGTACCACGTTGGTCCTGTTGTATGATCCAGTCTGCTGTATCACATCCACATGGAACCATCTATTGCTGCGGCACCAGGGATTGAGATCCAGACTGTCTCGACTGCTGGTAAGGTAATCAGGATAAAGCGGCAAACCCGATAGATAGGTTTCTGGTGTAACAAAATCGGTGACCGGCAACAGTTGTATGGCTGTGCCCACACCTTGCACATAATACTCGTTGTTTTGATATCCAGCTGGAACTGTGGTTCCAGTAAACAGTACCTTGAGACCGTTGGTAAACGTGACTCCATTGGGACTGGTATAGGTCTTTCTGCCCAGAATGTTGCCAACATCTAAAACACTCGTGCCTGTTAAATCAACCAGTTCGATCACGCCAAACATGGTCGGGTCTGTTCCGTCTTGGTAGTACAGCAGATCACGTGTGGCTGTCAACAAGGGCATTTGTACCAGTAGACCTGAAGCATTTTTGTACCATCTGGTGCTGGCATAGGTGGCTCCAAACAACACACCAAACTGAGAAAGATTGTTTATAGACAGCACATTGATCAGCTGTATGATCCCACCTGTTTCACTGACCAGCCAGACCACATACAGATCTGTGTCTGTGGTATTGACGGCATTGAATACCAGTGTTCTACCAACAATGTTGGTCACACCATCGATGCCTGCAGGATTGGTTGCAAGAAAGTCTGTCAATGCTATGCCGTTGATCTGATCAAACAGCAAAGTGGTGACCAGATCCACGGTACCTGTAGGTTGATTGGGCAGGCTACCAATATAAGGCAGATTGTAGTAAAAATTCTGTGCAGTGGTAGCAGGTGTGTTGAACGTGACAGTACCAAGATCAACTCCGTTGTTGACCACACCGTACACATCACGACTTGAAATATTGGGGGTAGATGCAACAACTCCATTGATACCTGGATCGGTTTGTATCCAAAAACCAGGACCGGTGCCAGCAACAGCATCGACTATATCAAACGTGCCACGTAAATTGAATTCAGTGCTGTTACAATAGTACAGGGTATCGGGCGCATCTTGTGGCACTGTGAAAGTGATCAGCCCGGACACAGCGCCGTTGTTGGACACTCCCGAGTTGTAAAGATTGATCGATCCATAGCTGGCCTCGGTCTTGATATAGAACGGAAGTGGCGCCGACAACGACAAATCAAATGTATAAGTGTTACCCCTGGTAAGGGTCAGGGTCGGATTGCTGTCATAGTCTATGACCCAGGCTGTGGTTCCATTGTTGGTTACACGGAACTGTATGGTGGCCTGGTTGTTTTGTGCTACCAGGAAATTGTAAGTGCCGTTCCTGGCCAAGGTCAAGGTTGGATTGTTGCCGGCAATTCCGCTGAAAGTATAAAAACCGTCATTGCGTGTGACTGTGAAATTTTCGTAGGTGGGTATGCCAGTGGCATTGACTGTGACTGCATCGGGGCCGTTGGGCAACCAATAGTATTCCGAATAATTTATGAACTTGTCGAAATCCACAAACGGATCCCAGGTGTAATACTCGCTGGTATACAAAGATGAACTGTTGGCAACCACAGCACCTTGAACGGCCAGTGCATCATTCATGCCCGGATAGGTTATGGCATCCACCACCTGGGCAGTATCAGCAGGGTTGACCTGCACTACACCGGGTTCCAGTTGATACTGATTGCGAGTCGCAGTTGGTTCAATCACGTATTGGTCGTTGGCATTGACTCCAGGACCGATACGTTGTCCTATAAATCCTTGTCGTTTGGCAAATGCTGGTTCTTGAGTCAGCTGATCCAGCGTGGCAGCCAAGAACTGCCGGTTGATCGGAGTCTGGAATACTTCAGGTAAAAGGTCTGCGGTACTAAATTGTGCGCTGGGTATGGTCATCAAATCACCCCGCTGCCAGGAGCAGTCTGCAGATTGGTGCTGGTCAGGGCTGTTATGACTTCTATGTCATTGACTGTGGCCCCGTTCACAAATATCTGGTTGGGTGCCGATCTGATTTCGTAAAGATCACCAAAGCTCTTTTGTGGATCCAACGGAACCAGGACCACGCTGCTCACTATGCCACCAATCTGTTGATGTATGTAAGCCGACAGTTCGCTGAAATAAAACGTGTCTCCAAAATTCCAGTTGGCCAGATCAAAATAGGCGGCCATGGTGGCTACCACACTGTTTTTAATTTCAGTGATACTGGTTGTGCTCAAAGGATTTTGTATGACCTTGATAGTGGCTCTGAGTGCAACATCGGCTTTCTGTCCAAACAAGGGTTGGAAATCAACCGAGTTCAAAATGACATTGTCGCTGATCATCTTGTAGGTGTCTAGTCCTTGATAGTCAGTACTCAGTTCATCAATAGTGGGCGGACTAGGCTCGCTCACTGTGCCAGTCACATCCTGGATCCAGTTTTGATAGGCTGTGTAGTAAGCATTGGTCACCAGATACAGATCGATGATGTTGGTACTGCCCGGGTCAATACGACTAGACAGGGGACTGTTGTGTCTGTACTGGAAATAGAATCCTTGTCGACCCACTCGTGCTGCATACGTGTTATCAACTGTGAGCATGTTGTTGCCTGTGCTATCTCGAGTGATAGTGTAAAATACCTGGTTGGTAATGGTGTTGCCGGGATACTGATTGTAGGCATAAAAAGTCTGGCCCACAGTATATTGACTCAACGCCAACAAGATGCTGGCCTGGTTGGGATAACTGGTGTTGACTGTGCCAGGATCAACCAGGATATAGCGTTGTAAATTGTCAAAATCCACTGTTTGCTGGAAGAAGACCAATTTTTGATTGGAGTTGGTTGCGGGTGCGACCAGCTCATCAAAAAAGTCAGGATTGATTGGTACCGAGCTTCCGGGTTGGCTGGCAAATGAAATTTCTACCTGGAAGTCGTCGACCAGTCCATCGGTCAAAACTGGCTGAGCTATGATATTGACTATGCTGTCGTTGGGCAGGGGGTAGTTGGTATCGGGCTGAGTGTTGATTTTGAGCACATTGATATAATCCCGTATCACTGTGCCGGTACGACTGTCGTAGATTGGATCTGCTGTGTAAAAGAAAAATCTAGTCTGGGCCACGCTGCCAAAAAAGTATTCTAGAGATCTTGATATCACTGTGTAGTTGTTGCCGTTGGTGGTGCATTGTATCAACCAGCTGGCATCTGCATTGGTTCCGGATGTGTTTTGTGCGTTAGCAAGATCAAACGTGGCATTGGTTGCCAGATTTGAGCTGGTGATCACATACCAAGTGGCTGTGAGATTGTTGTAGCCCAGGCCAAAATTCTGATTGAGATAGATCTGATTGACCACGCTTTGTTTGACCGAGATTGGCAAATCTGTAACCAGTGTAGGGATAACCAAACTGGCGACAGCACCTGTAGGTACAAATGTATTGAGCACCACTGGACCTACTCCGGTGGGCAAGTTGCCTAGGCCTTGACCGGTGCCTGACAGATAAACTGCGGTAGGGCTGGCCCAGATCTCAGTTTTCTCAGTGGGTGATGTGGCCGACCCAGGTCGTAGATTGTTGTCGGCATCAAAATAATAACCGGACGGCGGAACAAACTTGATTAGGCTGCCAACTGTGATGTACCGGGCATTGTTGCTGGCCGCTGACCCCACAGGCACAGCATCGCCACTACTGTTTTTAAAATAGCCAGTGACTTCGTTGGTCATGGCCGTACTTTGTTGCCAACTGTAGTTGAGGTTCAACAGGTTGGGTCTAGGAAAATTGGCATAATAAAATTGTTGTAGGCCGGCCTGGGTCAACAGCGGATTGATCTGGTTGTAGACCACGCTGCTGATATCGTTGATGCTGAGCCAACTGAACAAGAATGCTGGAGTTAGATTGGTTTCATACATGGCGCCATCACTGGCAAATATGTTGGTGCTCGAGTACTTGCCAGTACCATCCACTAGGTCCAGATATCGGCTGGTTCCTATGCTGGCTCGGTTCACAGCTGCGCTTTTCAAGATACTGTTGTACTGTGTGTAAGGAAAATTGGTATAATCCTCGCCATTGACCATTCTGTTTTGTGTATAGTACTGGGCCGGAGCACGTTGCTTGATATCGTTGATGGTTTCACGGGCCTGGGCGTTGGTTACCGGCTGAGTGATACCGCAGTTGAATGTGAGTGTTTCAATCTGTCCAGTGCGACTCACATAGCTGATAGGAATCTGTATGTTCTGCATTTCCTGCGGATTAATGATATAGGTCAATCCGTTGCTGGCCCGCACATAGGTCCTGAATGTGCCCACCGGTATGGTGCTGAAAATGCCGTCGCCAAAATTCAGCGTGATTTGATCGTTATTTCTACTGGCTATGCTGTAGATCTGTTGGGTTCCAGCTGAGGTCTGCTGTGCTGCGGCCGCATACACGCTCTGCACAGGAAACCAAAAATTTTGCACGTTGCCCAAATTGTCCAACTGATACAACCATACGTCAGTGTTGTTGATACCATCTATGTTGATGTCTACGGCACGGTTGGTTATGCGTTCAACCAGATTGAAATCTTGATTTTGCAACGTGCCTTGCTTGAAGAAGAAAAAGAACCCGGTGTTGGCACTGGCAAATCCCAGCTGATCGTTGCGGAACAGGATGTTGAATCGACCGTCTGGAAGAGGAGGCGGTTCGTACACATAGTCCTGACCAGCACTGGTGGCATTGACAGCTTCAAACGGCATGCTGATGCCATCCACCACAGCAGTGTAAGGCACTACCGGTAGATAGCCCGGAACCAGATTGATGGTATATTCTTGGGTGTTCACGCCCAGTATGGTCTGACTGGCAGCAGGACGTCCAAAACGTTGTGTGTTGAGCAGACTGGCATTCAGTATGGTCGTAAACTGTTCTTGCCAATCTAGATTGGTTGGATCGGCCCAGTTGACCGTGATGTTGCTGAGATTGACGCCGTTGTAGTCAACTAGATTTTCTGTGGTGCTGATGCTGAATACCTTGAGATAGCCCGAAGCTTCGGTGTTTCTGAGAGGTACATAGCTGACCAAGTTCGACAGCTTGATCACACTGTCTCTACGCTCGGCTGTGCCTAGATAATTTTCTCTGTTGTTGAGATCGGTCCTGAAGGCCAAGCTCTGACCCATAAACGCCATCACATCCAACAGGGCTATAAATTCCGAACTTTCAATATAGTCGTTGAAGGTTTCTGGATAATACAAGCGCAAGTAATCCACAAAGGTCTTGCGCAGGGTTTCAAAATCATAGCTTTGGAAATTGGCTTCCTGATAGGTCTGATAGATCTGTTTCCAGTCTTGAACTCCGAATATCGCAGTTTGTCTTGTAGTTGTGGCCATATGTATTCCAGTGTTGAGTATTTATGGACTTTAAAAACTACGTATATTATAAGTAGCTGGCCATGTTCTGCGTCTGATCAAAAAAGATAGACAAACGTTGGGCATCGGTGCTGGGTACCACAGTCAATTGCAGTTGTATCAGTAGTCCGTTCTGTTGAGGGAATACTTCAATTGAACTGATATGGATCCTGGGATCGCCGCTGGCCACACGTTGCACTTCGTTGTACACAGCTTGTATGGTATCTTGAGTTTGATTCTCAAACACAAAGTTCCATAACGTGGTGCCATACCCGGGCACGCCTACCAGTTCTCCTTGGCGGATACTGAAAGCATTCAACAAGTCTCGTTTGATCAATTCAAAATCGGTCAAGGTAAAATACTTGTTTTGATTGATGGTGTTGAATCCAATAAATGTGGCCATGCTGTATTTAACCTATTAGATTGTTCAGAGAGTCTGATATTACGCCGCCGGCTTGTTTGGTTATATCTTGCACAGTACTGCTCACAGCGTTGGTAGCTGTTTGTTGTAGTTGACTCAGCAGTGCTCCGCCCTGACTCTTGAGATTTTGCAATATGTTAGAAGCGGCTGTTATATCGGCACTGGCATTGAGACTGATACTGTTGATTGATGGAAAATCAAACAGCGGAGTTGGCACCTTGGTGCTGCCAATGATTTTGGTCAATGCCACATCAAGAGTTCCTCTATCCACAGTATTGCTATAGCCGGCTGCCACTTGTGTACTAGATACCAGACTGTCACCACCGCCACCAAATAGTCCGCCCAAGCTCCCAAGACTGCCCAGGGCTCCTAGACTGCTGAGACCGCCAAAACTGCCCAACAAACTACCTACACCACCACCGCTCAACAGACTGGTCACTGAACTCAACCCACTGCCACTCAACAGGCCGGAGGCCACATCACCTATGCTACCACCATTCAACAGGCCGGAGACCGCACTACCCAAACTACCACTGCCACTCAACAGGCCGGAGGCCACATCACCTATGCTACCACCATTCAACAGGCCGGAGACCGCACTACCCAAGGGACCGGTGCTGCCAAGCAAATTGGTCACGGCGCCGCTACCTAGATTGGTCAAGCTGCTAATATCAAAATTTCCTAAATTGGATAGTGCCGCAGCAGGGTCGCTGAAAGCTGTGGCAAACTGTCCGGCCTTGCCGGTGATGTCGAGATTGCTGGTTAGATTGGATATGCTACTACCGATGTCGCCAGGCAGAGCATTCACTAGGCTGCTGCCAAGATCGAAAGTGCCCGAGGCCGGACCGGTAATACTGCCCAAAAGATTGTTGGCGATGTTGCTTGCTTGGCCGGTGATACCGCCCAACACAGATGAAACGGCGCCCGAGGACAATTGGCTCCAGGCTGCGGTGGCTGCTGATCCAAAACGACCAGCATTGGATACTAGAGCTCCTACATCTCCAATTGCAGTATTGGTCAAATTGCTGATTATACCACTGGTGTTGGTAAAATTGCCAACAGCATTGGTAATAGCATTGACAGCACCAGACGATATGCTGTTGATGTTGGTCAACGGACTGCTCAGCAAACTGGCTATGGCAGTACCCGACAAAGCAGATGACACCGAACTGGGCACCGAGAGACTGGCACCGATGCTGGCACCCAGCGCACTCACTGTCTGCAGACCGCTTTGACTGAAGATTTGACCTACCGAAGTGGTCAGGCTCTGAGCGGTAGCAGGCAAAATTGTTCCACTGGACACCAAGCTGTTGTATCCAGTTTGCAACAGATAATTTTGTGCATCTGTTTGTGACCCGGCGTTGTTCAAGAAATCGGTGACCGATTTTATTCCGTTTTTACCTGTCCAGATTCCAGCAGCCGACAGTACCGAGGTCATGGGCGATGGATCAAATATGAATCTTTGCCAAGTACCGGGCTTGACATATCCGGCCTGTTCCAGTTGTACACAACTGAATCCGTATTGGCCTACTCCTTTGTCGTCGGTCATGACCGTGGCCGGTTGATCCACTAGATTGCTTATCTGTGCCAGGATACCTTGAACCTGATTGCTGCTCAAGGGTCCGATGGGGTTGGGAGCCAAAGTTCCTGTTGCCACATTGACCAAGTCAGCTTGACCGACAGGGTTGACCAAGGGCGTGGCAGTCAAATTGGGCAGACCCTGTGAGATTGACACACCATTGGCTGCAGTCGAGACCAGGTTGACAGTGGGAATGTTGTTGACTATGGCCACTATGGCCTGTGTGTCGACTCCGGCTGTGCCTCTATCCAGCCGGCTGAGAGCAAACTTGGTCACTGTTTCAGTGGCACTGGTCAAGGTCTGTCCTGGACTGTAACCCACAAATGCGCCTGCAGCCACTTGACTGTAAAAGATCTGGTCGGCTTGCAACTGCGTGGTACCCGTGGGTGCAGTCATGCGGAACGTGGATCCTGAAGGAAGGGTGTAATTGAATACGCTCATGATATCTTGGTTATCGAAACTCCGACTGGTAAATCTGGCGCATCTATAGGTGGGCTGGGTTGGCCGCTGACCCCTAGACTGGTCTGGTTGTTTACACCTTGATTATGGTACGGGTAAGGTTCATGAGTGGGCGCTCGCGTGACACAACTCTTGGTGCCAGTGGGACTTACCTGCCAACCGGTGCTGGGGTTGAATGTGGTATTGGGTTGTAGATAATCAGTGATGCCTTTGGGAGCCGAAGCCGGCAGTCCTGGACCACTATTGAGCAACAACAAGGTGCCACTGAGACTGAGTGCAGCACCTGCACTCCAGCTGCCCAACTGACTCTTGATGGCCATGGTGCCACCGGTCTTGATATCCATGCTTTTTTGTCCAAACAGCTTGAGTCCGCCCTTGCATGCCAAGTCAGCATCCGTGTCGCTCTGTATGCTGGTACCTTTGGCACTTTTGAGATTCATTTTGCCACCGGCAAATATGTTGACATCTTGATCGGCATGCAAGTTGATAGTGCCTTCGGTTCGCAGATTGACTGAATTGGTTGTGAACACATCCAAGGTGCCTTCTTGACCCAGTTCTACCCAGGCCTGACCGTTGGCATGGCAGATGTAGAAAAAATTACCGTCGTCGCTCATGGTGATCTGATGTCCTTTGCTGGTGCGTATCCGGATCAGATTGTCAGTACCGTCTTGCGCTCCATCGTCCATGACCAAGGTGTGACCGCCCCGACGACCGATCACGTTGATACTGTCCAGGCTGATGGCATCTAGAGTCTTGGCATCGGCAGTGTCGCCCAGGCCACCTTGGTAGATTGCACGCCCCGGTGTGCTTATTCCATAACAGTGACTGGGGCTTTCGCGTTGCGCACTGGACCCAATGGGTCCACGCATGACATCGTTGTTGAGTCCTTGCTGGAACAGAATCGCGGCCACATAGCTGTGAACTGGTTTGGTGTCATTGAAAAACGTGGCGCTTTCACTGGTTTTGGGATTTTCTGGGCTGTCGTTGATTTCGGTGACCGGCAGTCGCGAGCTGTTGGCCAGATACGCAGCCTGTGTTGAATTCTGCGCGGCAGCCTTGTTGGCGGCCACCGATCCAATGGCCGGGATCATGTGAGTGACTCCGTTGTTGGGCAAGCATCCTATGTAATAGCCGTTGCCGGGATCATCATTGATAAAGATACAGATTACCTGCACACCAATATCGGGTGTGGTAAACCACATGCCGTAGCTTTGTGAGTTTCCGTCCAGGAAAGTGCCGGTTCCGGCAGTGCCACCTTGCGGTGTGGCTCCGTAAAATGGAGTCACGTAACTGACCCATTTCCAGGCCGTTTCATCTTCCTCGTTGGCTCCAAATGCCGTGATATAGACCTGCAAACGACCCATGCGTGTGGGGTCAGTGTTGTTTTTGACTATGCCAATATACGGGCCGCCAGTGCCAGGTGTGCCACCGCGATTCTGATCAAATGTTTTAGGTGTGCCACGACTGCGTTGATAATTTTGTAAACCCATGTGTTTTTCTTTCTGTCAGTTACTTTACATATCAATTGCTATAGTTGTTGGGATTCAATGGATTGTTTGGTGCCAACGGAGTACGATTTCCTGAAAAAGGTCCGCCGGGTTGTCGTGCTTGCAAGAACGGATTGAATGATGTGCCATTTGGACGGACTATACTGGCTGCCATGCCAACCGCGGCCTGATCCTGTTGTTGTGACGGTTTTAATGGAGTAGTGCCCGTGAGAGGTGGTGGCGATGTTGGTTTCGTTTTTGGTGCAACACGTTCTACTGGTGCAGTGCTGTTGGCCTGATCTGGTTTGCTTTCGATCAAGAGCTTGCCTTCCAGTTCTTGTTCAAACTTGCCACGGCTGAAAAAACTTCTACATTCAGATGCATAATAGGTATTGTTGACCTTGGGTCTTCCTTGGGTGTTGTTTAGATCCATCACACCAGTGGCAAAATCGTAATCGGCTGGCTGATTCCAGTTGATGTCAAAATTCACCATCTGGCTGTCGTAATTTATGCTGCCATCGGCATTGAATGGATCAAATGTGAACTGCTGTGCTGTGACCCCGGTAGTGACCGATCCTTGCTGTAGCCAGGCCGGGTCCCCCACTATCCTGATTTTGGCCAAGGCATAATCTGTCTGGCTGTAAAGGAAATCTGCGGCACTGTCGGCTGCTGCATTGGTATAGGTTCCGGTCTGTTGGCCAGTTTTTTCGTTGGTAGTGGGCATGGCTGTTTTGCTGTATTGCTCACGATAATTGATGGCCACAGCACTGTTTATCTGTGTTGCCTGGCTGCCATTCATTATGATCTTGTACAATGCATCGTATTTTTGTTCAAAACTCAGTACCTCGGTATTTTGCCCAGTGAACCAATAGTTGTAGCTCTTGTGACTGCCTCTATATCGGCTGTCAGGAAAATAGTCGCTCACCATCTTGGTTATCGAATACGGAGTGATCACAAAGGTCATGTGATAGGCAAAATCTCGCCGCAGATTGTCAAATCCCAGACTGACAGCCTGCACACTGACGTTGTACCAGGCTATGATGCCGTTGCTGGTGCTGGGTATGTTTTTTTGCGTGTTGGCATCAATCTGCGCGGTTGCTTGCTGGCTGATGTATTCACTGCTGCGCATGATCTGATCAATGACCTGGATGATTTGTGTGCCGGCCTGTACGTCCCAGTTTTGACTGTTGCTGCTTACTGCATCAGTTGTTGAATCTAGTGCTTGTCTGGCTGTGGCAGCGTTTTTGCCAGCGGTTTTTGATCGATCGGTACTGCCAGCTTTCTTGACCTTGCTGCTGCCCAGTGCGATTGGATTGAATTGGAATTCATAAAAGTCAGCAATTTGATAGATGCCGTCTTTGACCAACTGGTTCTGATAGGTGTTAAGGGCTTCGGCCAGACCGGTAAAGGCATAGTTGGAATTGCCAGTGGGTGCCGACGTGGCTTTGGCTGGCGGTGATGCAGGATCAACTGCGGTTGGTTGCTGTGGCTGTCGTACACCGGGTATCTTGAGATCAGCAGGTGTCTTGGGAGTCTCCAGCAACGGATTGCCCCGCTGTAGATAGGTGTTGGTGGCTGTGATGTAGGCATTCTGTGGTTTGTTGGTGAGATCAGTCATGGCTAGTATATTCCAGGAGTGTCACTATAGGTTAAACTATTACCCGCATTAAATGTTCCAAACTGTGTGATTTGCTGTTCAGCAGTTATAACTGTTGCTATAGTTGTGCTGGCATTGCCTGGTGGGGTTGTTGTTGTAACACGACCATCCTGTTTTGGAACCAGACCAGCCTGCGCCGGTTTACCGATCAAGAGGTCCTTGACCGTGTTTCCGCTTAACTGGAAATTGTATGGCACTGTGCCGCGTGCCTGGGCAAAGGCCAGCTGACCCCTAGGCACACATTCCACATGATATTCGATGCCGCGACTGTTGGAACCCGGAGCCATGGTAAAAGTGATGTTGACCAGCTGGAACGGATAGATTTTTTGTACTATGGCCTGTTGACTGCCGTTGGTTCCCATGATGGGTGCCTGCAGATTGCCCTGTGCGTCATAGCCGTAGAATCGTATCACAAGACAATACATGGCCTGTAGATAGTTTGGTGGTTGTATGGATATAGGAGCTTGTCCGGGTTTGTACAGCAGATTCTGTGCAGGATCATAGTCCCCGGTATTGTCGTATCCATACAGTGCAGACACAGCCGAATACAAATTGCTGACCAAGGTCACACCGTTGGGTTCGGTGACCTTGAACTTGATACTGGTAGCAGTGTGAGCCATTTGTGTGCCGCCCTGCGGAATCAAGGTGTGTATTTCAAGATCGTCCATGTAATAATCTAATGGAAAAAACTGATTACGAATGGGCAGGTTGTTGTTGGCAGCAGTGGCTCCTGTGGTCTGTACCGGTGCTCCGCCGCTTTGCATCAACAGGCTCCAGCCACCCACGTTACGATTTCCGCTCTTGATCAGATCATTGTATTGAGAATCGGTCATAAGATACCAGCTGAGCTGATAGGTGTAGCTGGCAAACTGATCCAGCACATTGGGCTGTGTGGGTATGCGTTGATTGGTATTGGACTGGAAGGCAAAGCGTATGATGTCCTGGGCCGAAGTACCAATACCATCACTGTTGGGGGCACCTTGGCCGGGCTGGCTGGCAGCGCTGGCCCGGAATTCGTTGCCAAGTATGGTATTAGCACCGACTCCACCAGGCAACAGGTTGTTCACTGTGGAAAAAGGCGGAGTGGCCTGACTCTGACTCAAACTCAGGCTCTGGTTGGCCGGCAAGCCCGATGTCAACAGGCGATTGTTGGTCCCCACAAACCGACTGGCCAGACCACCAATGCTGAACCCCTGGGCCGCAAGGCTGTTGTTGGCAACAGTAACCACAGTGTTGGCAATCGTTTCTGCCCCCACAATTGAGGTCACTGGTGAGGTGAGAACTGGTGGATTTTGACTGATGGCTCCTTCGTCGCGAGCATCTGCGGCCTCGACCACAATCTGGGCAGCACTGTCTTGTGGTTGGGCGGTTGCTGACAGCATTGCTGCAAAACCGAGTTGTCCGCCCTGTGCTACATATTGAGCATAGGCCTGTGCATTCAACGTGCCAGAGTAAGCACTAGAATAGGTGTCGTTGCCCAGTTGAATAGACGCCGAAATAGCCGCCATTTGTGCCAGCGACAAAGACTGCCCTGGTACATAAGGTTCACCGCCAATCAAAATTTGTGTAGCCATGCTAGATCCCCAATACTGCCTGCAAGGTACTGATCTGTGGTAGATAGATGGACGTACCGGCTGCAAAATCCAAAGGCGGTGTTGTCAAGGTATTGGGATTTCGTTGATAAAACACCCACCACAAACGACTGTTGCTGTAAAGGTCAAATGCCAACAGATCGGGCCTGTACTGATAGGTAGCCGTGATAGCCCAGTAACGATCGTCCGACAACACCGGTATGGGCCGGTTGGTCATGGTATCTAGGAAAAATTGGCTGTAGCCCGTGGTAAAATACGGACTGGCAGCATCATAGGTGACGGACATTACCAGAATCCTTTTGTGAGTTGGCTACCATTGGCAAAACTGTCTAGATTGAACACCTGGCTGACCTGTTGACGACTTTGTACCGGCAACAGGGTCAGCACTATTTCCATCTTGGTTGGCACATAGGTAGGGCTGTTGGTCAATGGTTGTGCTACCGGAGGGCGCACATTCTGTGCCGCCCCCTTGGTCAAGAAAGCTGATGCTAACCGAGCCACTGAGGCCAAGGCCGGATTGACAGTATTGGTCTGGGCACGCAATTGGTTTTGCGGAAGATTTAGATTGTTGCTGCTGCCGGCACGTATGTAATCCACATCAGCTGGCAACGAGTAGTTGAACTGGCTGACCAAGACCGGATGTTGGTTGAATTGAAATTCGCCCAGGCCGTTGAGATAGCAGATGGGTGGCGGTGATCCCAGGTGTGAGCTTTGCCCATAAAACATCTTGGTAACCGAACGGAAAAAGTGTATGACAGCCAGGAGATAATTGGCTTCTTGGGTGTTCTGTGCCGTGAATGCAGCGGTGACAGTTATGCTGTCAGTGTAACTGTTCTGATAAAAATAACCACGATAGTTTGAATGTGTAAGGTCGTAGCTGTTGTAGTTGGCCTTGTAGCTGGTACTGATTGTGGGCGTGTAAGGAAATATGATGCCATTGGTGGCCCGAAGTGGCGACAGTATGCCCGAGGCAGCATCAGCTGCCGAATACAGATAATCGGCTCCGTTGGCCAGACTCAATCTCACACGCCAGTCAGTGTTGTTCACGCTGCGGTTTGTGTTGTTGATTGCTGGTTGATTCTGTGCGTTTGCAGTGCCGGCTCTGATAGCCGACGGACCTGCATTGAGCTGGTCCCCGCCGTTGCCGGCCGTGAATGCTGTGGAATCAGTATTGCTGGAGGCCTGTGCAGCTGCTACAGCATCTGCACCGACCGGGGTGGCCGACGACACAAAATTGCTGACATCAGTGCCGCCGGAGGCCTGTGCAGATGCCACAGCATCTGCAACAACCGGAGCCGGTGTTCCAACGAAACTGCCAACGTCGGTGGTGTTGTTTTGATTGAGACTGGATAGACCGCTAAGTCCATATGTTACTGGTGCAGCCAAACTGACAGTGGTGATTTCACCAGCCGGTGTTCCAACGAAACTGCCAACGTCGGTGGCGTTTGTTTGTATTTGGTTAGCCGGAAGCGGAGCACTGGTACTGTAGATTTGCTCTTGTCCTTGTTGTGTGTCGTTGGCACCAACCGGGCTGGCAGAAGAAGCACTGCTGAATTGTGTAGTGGTTGTGGTTGTAGTAGTGTTTGGCGTAGTAGTTACTGTGGGAGTGCCCGGTAGTGTGGCAGATGCTGCAGCATCTGTTTGTGCATTCCATTGATCATACAGCTCTGCTCGTTGCGCTTGTAGTGTTGCACGCTGGTCTGCTGTTAGATTTGGAGTGCCGCCAAAAGCAACCGGAGCTAGCTGTCGATTAATTTTGTCAATTTGAGATGACGTAGCATTGATCTGTTCCTGTAGTGCCTTGCTTTCTGGGGTGGGCGTATCTACCCCTGCTATTATAGTTGTTGTTCCGCCCCCACTGGTTGTTATGGTCGTAGTGGTGGTGGTTTTGACACTAGATGCCGGGGGCTCGTTGTCAAAATTATCTGTGTTATTCACTCCAGACTTTTGTCCAACCCCTATCACCAAAGGTCCAATTTTTCCGTCTAGGCCTATTACATAAGTTCCAAAATCGGCCTCGGTGATTCCAGCTTGTTTTGCCGCCGCATCCTCGCTCAACCCGTCTTGGATTAGTTTATTAAATAACGCTGCTTTAGCCGGATCGTACCCTTGTGCCATGATTGTTCCTGTATATGATATTTAGCCAGCTAAATAAACGGACCAGATAATGATAATGGTTGACATTCCTGCAATGTGTTGTAAAATAAATACACTTCAAGGAGAATCGCACGTGGCCACAACCACTTTCAAAACACCAGCAAAAATCAACTATCTCAACAATCGAGATATCTTAAAAGAAATACACCTGAGCAAGAACACCTACTGCACATATCTGGATCCGGTTGCCGATCATCAGTACGACATAATCTTGCCCACGGTATTGAAAATCAACCAAAGAACCGTGGCCGAAGCCAGACGCAATCGTGCTGACCGTATCAAGCGAGAAACTGGACAGGTCATCGATCCAGTCAAAATCGCCAACACTGATCTGGTGTTCAGGATCACCTGTTGGGAACACATACCCATGGCGCCCAAAAAAATACCCAAGGGTGCAACCAAAAAGAAAAAGATCCAAGACATATTCGAACTGGATGCCGTAGAAGAAGATCCCATCGCCGATCTGGTAGATGATGCTGTGCTCAGCCCCAATCATGTGCGATTGAACTTTCCACCGTTTTATCACTACCGTATAGATGAAAATCGCGAGCCGTACCTGGTGGGCAAGAGCCACTGGCAGGGTGACCTGGTACACGGCGAATTCTGCAAGGATCACGGCAAAATGACCCGCACCTTGGCCAACATGTTCATGAAACTGTGTGAACGCTATGCCACCAGATCAAACTGGAGAGGTTATACCTACAACGAAGAAATGCGCGGCCAGGCCCTGTTGCAACTGAGCCAGATCGGCCTGCAGTTTGACGAAAGCAAGAGCCAGAATCCATTTGCCTACTACACTGCGGCCATCACCAATAGTTTTACCAGAATCCTGAATCTGGAAAAGAAAAATCAAAACATCCGAGACGATATCTTGGAAATGAACGGTCTCAATCCGTCATGGACTCGTCAGAATGCCGGACGCAGAAATCCAGACATGATTGCCGGAGAGGTCGTATTCATCACTGAAGAATAGTATACTAGCAGGATGACAAATCTATTCCGTAAAGCAGCCATCTGTACTGACATACACTGGGGACTAAAAAGCAACAGCCTGATTCACAATCAGGACTGTGAAGCATTTGTTGATTGGTTCATAGACACAGCCCGGGCCCAAGGTTGCGAAACCGGCATGTTTCTAGGCGACTGGCATCATCATCGTGCCAGTATCAATCTACAAACTTTGCACTTTAGCCTGCGTAGTTTACAAAAGCTCAGTGCAGCATTTGAACGCTTTTATTTTATTCCGGGCAATCACGATCTCTACTACCGAGACCGGCGAGACATACACGGCGTGGAATGGGCCGAACACTTGCCCAATATTACTATAGTCAACGACTGGTTCAAATCCGGTGATGTGATCATAGCTCCCTGGTTGGTCGGCGACGATCACAAACGCATACCACGAATGTCAGCACAGTACATGTTTGGGCACTTTGAACTGCCGCACTTCAAGATGAATGCCATGGTCGAAATGCCCGACCACGGCGAAGTTCGTGTGGACAGCTTTGGTGGCGTTGGGTCGGTGTTCAGTGGACATTTCCATCTTAGACAAAGCAAACGAAACATCAACTACATTGGCAACTGTTTTCCACACAACTTTGCCGATGCTGGCGATGCTGACCGAGGCATGATGATCCTGGAATGGGGCCAACAGCCCGAGTATCGGGCTTGGCCCGATCAACCCCTGTATCGAGTCATGCGGTTGAGCGAGGTAATTGACCACGGTGCCAGCATACTGACTCCCAACATGCATGTGCGTGTGGAGCTGGATATCGACATCAGCTACGAAGAAGCATCGTTTATCAAGAACACATTTGTACAATCACACAATCTCAGAGAGATGGCCCTGATACCCAGCAAAAGAACCACAGTGGATCTAGACCTGGCGCCTGGCGAAGTACGATTCGAAAGCGTGGATCAGATCGTGACTGACCAGCTGACCAATATCGAAAGTGAATTTTACGATCCCAAGTTGTTATTAAAAATATATCAAAATCTATGAAAAAAATTTTAGTATTTGGTGCAGGAGGATTCATTGTTGGAAAAAATTAAATTATTAGAAAATACGTTTGATCTATTGTTAATAGATCAAGACTTCATCGAGCAGTCACATAACCATTGGTATAATTTACATGCTTGATATATCCACTATCAACATACTAGAAAAATATTTTAAATTTGATCGAATATTTAATTTACTCAACTACCAAAGTGATATGTCAAGACTATACAATGACCTACTAAAATTAAAACAAGACCATTACGAATCAAACTATCGATTTATATTTTTGCATTATGATACTGATTACTATGTTACCAACGATCAACCTGGACTAATGTTGCGTAATTTGCAGAGAATTTTAGTTAACCTAGATGTTTCAAATTATTTTTGTTTAATTTTAACTCAGCAAAATATAGAAAAAGAATTAGAAATTTTAAGACAACAAGAAACTACAGAGAATTGTGCTATTGCTAACATACAAAATTTCTTGCAAAATTTATTATGGTTTGATAAAGAAAATGTTGAATTAAATCCTAAGGCTATTACTTCAAAGTATCAATCGTTATGTAGAGTTCGTAGATCGCATCGTACTCTTTTATATTCATTGTTGCGCAATAAAAATCTAATAGATCATGGTATGGTAAGTTTTTGTAATAATAACTAACATGTATCCAGAACATTTACATTTACTTTATATTGACAAACATGCCGGAATAAGAGACCGATTGCTTATCAACCACCCCTGGTTGGTTGATGCATTTAATCAAATCTTGCCTAATCATTCTTTTAAAAATTTTAAAGATATCAGAAAAGAAAATTACGTATCTGGATCGACGGCGTTATCACAACAATCTTTTTTACACGTTATAACAGAAACTGTGTTTGATTATCCAAATGTTTATGTTAGCGAAAAATCAATTAAACCAATAAGTTCTAAACGCCCGTTTGTAATTGCCGGAAGCACTGGGTGTTTAGCTAATCTTAAATCTATTGGATTTAAAACATTTGATCGCTATTGGAGTGAACATTATGACGCTGTGGATGACCCAGTGGATCGACTGTTAGCAGTTGTTAGCATAGTTGAATCAATTTGTAACAAGTCCGTGGCCGAATTAAAAGAAATGTGCATGGACATGCAAGATATATTAGATTATAATTTTAATTATTATTACAACGAATTACACCAGCTTGAATTAAAAAACTTTGCCGCAGAATGTCAAAAAAATTTAGGAGTCAGATAGTAAATGAAAAAAATGTTAGTTTTGGGCGCAGGCGGTTTTATTGGGTCGCACTTGGTTATCCGATTAAAAAAACAAGGACATTATGTAACTGGGGTTGATTTACATTTGCCAGAATTTAGTGTAACCGCTGCTGATAATTTTATTGTTGGCGATTTACGAGACCGTGATGTGTGTAGAATGTTGTTGGAAGAACCTGTCGATGAAATTTATCAATTGGCTGCAGATATGGGCGGAGCAGGCTACGTGTTTACGGGCATAAACGATATGGACATTCTTTATAACTCAGCTTTGATAAATTTAAATATTATCAATGAGTTGATGAAAAATCCTAAACCAAAAATCTTTTTTAGTTCGTCTGCTTGTATATACCCGGCTTACAATCAACTTGACCCTGATAACCCCAATTGTGAAGAAAGTAGTGCATATCCGGCCGAGCCTGACAGTGAGTATGGGTGGGAAAAGTTGTTTAGTGAACGCTTATATCAAAATTTAAAAAAAAACTACGGAGTCGAGGTTCATATTGGTAGATATCATAATATTTTTGGTGTTGAAACTAGCTGGAACAACGGCAAAGAAAAGGCGCCGGCAGCTATTTGCCGAAAGGTAGCCCAGGCACACGACGGTGGATCAATCGACGTGTGGGGGGATGGATCGCAGACTCGTTCATTCTTGTATATTGACGAATGTTTGGATGCTACTATTAAAATAATGGCTAGCGATTTTGCTGGGCCAGCTAACATAGGTAGCGAAGAGTCAGTTAGCATCACTGAATTAGCAAAAAAAGTAATAGCTATTTCAGGAAAAAATATTTCAATTAATTATGTAGACGGTCCTATTGGAGTTAACGGTAGAAATTCAGACAATAGATTGATTAAAGAAAAACTAGGATGGACCCATACTCAATCATTGGATGATGGGTTGAAAAAGTTATATGATTGGATAGTCCAGCAAAACAATGCTGTTAACTAAAGAAACCCTTTATATATGCGGAGACAGTTTTTGTTCTAGCGACCCCGACTATGGCAATAATTGGACTGAGATGCTGGCTAAAAAATTGCCCAACACAACCGTCGTTAATTTATCTATACCGGGTGCTAGTAATTACTTGATATATCTACAGGTTAAACACGCTTTAAAAAATCAGTGCGATTATTTAATATATAACGCTACTGGATCAACTCGTCAGGAATTTGTTTTGAATTTAAATGATTCCCAAACAGATAATATAAATCGATATCACAATGTGTTGGCACCAGGTGCCCGCAAGGAGTTATTGTGTATGTCATGGGTTAATCCGTTTAATCCAAAATTGCACAACAATATTTTTACCACTGCCTGTGTAGACAAAATTAAAAACTTTTTTATGCGGTATGTAGATATGCCGTCGACAATTGAAAAAAATTATATTTTTATACAACAAACCCTATCAATGATTGATTCTGCTAAGAATGTCAAAGGATGGGCCTGGAGTCAGGGTGGATTTGAACATAAAAATTTTAAACCTGCACAAGATTGGAACTTTTCAAAATATAAAGAAAAAGAAAATTGCATCAATCTTTGGGACTACTACGATTCATCTATAGCTCGACCCTACTATCATATAACTGACAAAAAAATTCTCCAAAGTGTTTGTGATCAATATCTTAATATGTTAAACTTAAACACCATATGATCCAAATTAAAAAACTAACCGTTAAAAACTTCATGAGTGTGGGCAATGCCACACAGGCCATCGATTTTGATCGGTCAGACCTTACTCTTGTGTTGGGTGAAAATCTTGACCTGGGCGGTGACGGCAGTCGCAACGGCACCGGCAAGACCACCATCATCAACGCACTCAGCTATGCCTTGTATGGCAACGCACTCAGCAATATCAGAAAAGACAACCTGGTCAACAAGACCAACGGCAAGGGCATGCTGGTCAGTCTGGACTTTGTGTTGGGCGCACAGGCGTATCGAATCGAACGTGGTCGCAAGCCCAACCTACTGAAATTCTATGTCAACAGCGAACAAAAGGTCGCCGCGGACGAAGCACAGGGCGACAGCCGAGAAACACAGGAAGCCATCGAGTCGGTGCTGGGACTCAGCCACGACATGTTCAAACACATCATGGCCTTGAATACCTATACCGAACCATTCTTGAGTCTCAAGGCCAACGATCAACGCACCATAATCGAGCAGTTGTTGGGCATCACACAACTGAGCGATCGAGCCGATCGCATCAAAGAGTTGAACAAGGGCACACGAGATGCCATACAGCAAGAAGAGTTCAGGATACGAGCTGTGCAAGAGGCCAATCAACGCATCCAAGAACAGATTGAAAATCTCAAACGTAGACAACGACTATGGGCGGAAAAACATTCCACTGACGTACAGGAACTGGAAAAAGCACTCGAGGCGCTACAAAATATACAGATCGAAGACGAAATTGCAGCGCATCAAGCACACCGGGCTTGGGATCAAAAAAGAAAAGACTTCAACGATCTATCCGGTCAGATCAGCCGCACCAAACTGGACCGTGATCGAGAAAACAAAACGATAGACAAACTGTCGAAAGAAATTGCAACGCTGGAGAGTCACGAATGCCATACCTGCGGCCAGCCCTTCCACGACAACAAGCACCAATCGGTCGTGACAGCGAAACAGGAGGATCTGGCAACAGCTAGAACAGCAAGCCTGGCACATGCACAGCTCTTGGCAGACCTCGAGCTTGCAGTTGAAACCCTGGGCACGCTGGGGAGACCGCCCAAGATGTTCTATGACAACGAAGCTGACGCGATTCAGCATCGTGCCACAGTGGCCGGTCTCGTACAGCAGATTGATCACAAGCGACAAGAAATCGACCCTTACACTGAACAGATTGAAGAAATGACCCAGGCTGCCTTGCAAGAAGTCTCCTACGACAGCATGAATGAACTCACTCGCTTGCAAGAGCATCAGGAGTTCTTGCTCAAACTGCTGACCAGCAAGGACAGTTTCATACGCAAAAAGATCATAGAACAGAATCTCAGTTACCTGAATGCCAGACTCACACACTATCTGGACAGCATGGGACTGCCGCACACAGTCATATTCCAGAATGACCTCACAGTTTTGATCGAAGAGCTGGGCCGCGAGCTGGACTTTGACAATCTCAGTAGAGGTGAACGCAACCGACTGATTCTCAGCATGAGCTGGGCCTTCCGTGATGTGTTTGAAAGTTTGTACCAGCCAATCAACCTTCTGTTCATAGATGAAATGATCGACAACGGCTTGGACACAGCTGGTGTGGAAGCGGCCCTGGCCTTGCTCAAGCACATGAGTCGCGAGCGCCACAAGAGCATATGGTTGGTCAGTCACCGAGACGAGCTGGCTGGCCGAGTGGAGAATATACTAAAAGTGGTCAAAGAGAATGGCTATACCAGCTATAACACAGACGTGGAGATGGCATGACTGACGTAGTGATTTTAACTATACCTAGAGTGGCACCAGTGCGTCCAGCAGCAGCACCAGCAATCATCAAAGGTATTTTAAATCGCTTGAATGTTACAAGTCGTATTTTAGATATCAATATCGATTACTTTACAGATTTCAAAAAAAACACAGATGCAGGACTGTTTAACGAAATTGACGAGTTTTTATTTGTCAAAAATAAAAAAATTGGTCAAGTTGCACAAAAAACGTTAGATCTATTTGTTCAACAATGGATTGATCAGATACTGTTGGAGAAACCAAAAAAATTATTTATCAGTGTGTTCAGCTGGCAAGCACAAAGATTTTGTGTGGAGTTTTTAACTCGATTAAGAAAACTATCTACGGTAGAAGTGATTGTGGGGGGACAAGGACTGATACGAGAAGAAAACGGAAGCTATAGTCAACGTCCTGAATTTGCACACTTTTTAAAAGATCAACAGTTGATCGATCATTGGATCCGTGGTGAGGCCGAAACAACCATTCCGTTTATTATGGCCGGTGATTATTCTGTGGCTGGTATTGACACCGATTTCTTAGCAGAATACAGCAACATAAAAGAACATGCTCCAATGGATTTTAGCGACTTTGACATTACCAAATACCAAAGTGGTTATACTACCGGAGTACTGCCGATGGAAACTAGTCGAGGTTGTGTAAGAAATTGTGTATTTTGTGACATTCCTACCATGCAGGGAGGCTATAGATTCAAACGCGGTAAACAGTTGGCTGACGAGATGATACATTACTACGAACACTATCAAGTGCGCGATTACTTTTTTCATGACGCATTGTGCAACGGAAGTGTGAAAGATTTCAGAGAATTCAATCAAACCTTAGTGGATTACTACAAAAAAAATAATTTGCCAAACAGATATTTCAAATACAGTAGTCATGCTATTGTGCAACCTTACAGTAATTTTAAATCAGCTGATTTTGAAATCATGGCACAAGGTGGTGCAGATACCATGGTTATCGGAATAGAAACCGGTAGTGATCGTGTAAGAAAACACATGCGCAAGGGCTTTACCGGTGCTGACTTAGATTATAACATGGAAGAATACAGCAAGAACAAAATACAAGTGTATTTTCTTATCATTGTGGGCTTTCCCACCGAGACTAGAGAAGACTTTGACCAGACTCTAGAAATGCTGACTCGTTATCAAAGATATGTGGCCGACGGCACAGTGATCGGTGTGAATTTAGGAACCACCTTGACCATTGAAGAAGGAACCGAAATGTACGATTATCCAGAGCGCCTAAACTTGATCGGCGTCAACGGCAATCGCCCCCAGGGTGCCGACTGGAAATGCTTGGATAATCCAGAATTAACCTACAAAGAACGCATCATGCGACGACTTGAAGCCCAAGAACATGCAGTAAATCTAGGTTATACCTTTTGGAAGGGCGACGATCAAATCAAAATTATGATGGACAAGTACCAGGAAAGAATTGCACGACTAGCTGGAGTGATACATTGAAATTAGATATTTCTTTAAGCGTCGAACGAGGATTAGGAGATCCACTGGTAAAAATAATTGTAGACGATTATTTGACCTTGGCCGACGGTCCTGCACAGGACCAATACAGTTTTGAACTCAACATACCAGACGAATTGCATTCATTAAAAATTACACACTACGGCAAAACCATCGACGATGCTAGCAACAGCAATATTGACAAACATGTAGAAATAACGGCAATCAGTATGGATCAAATTTCACTTGAGAGAGAATTGTGGGATGGTAAATTTTTTCCAATTTATCTACACAAAACCGACAGCGATCCTTACTACATCAGTCCCAATCTGTATCTAGGGCACAACGGCACTTGGGTCTTGGAGTTTACCACCCCGGCGCCACTGTGGTTAATTTCTTTACGCAAGCCTGGGCCAAAATTAGATAATACTATTTTTAAAACCAACAAACAGACATTGGATCATGCTAAAGATTTTTTTAAAGGGTTGCCCGATGTTTAATGTAACAGACATACAGGAATATCAACTGGAAATTACCAGTTACTGTAATGCCGCATGCCCGCAATGTCCTCGCAATGAAAATGGTCGCGGTATCAACAAAAGAATGCCGCTGTGCCATCTCGATCGTACTGTAATAGATCAAACTTTTATCGCTGGAATATGCAAAGGTCTGAATCAGATTTTTTTCTGTGGTAGCTACGGCGATCCTATTATGCATCCAAATTTTTTGGATATCTTGCGTGATTTTCGTAAAAAGAATCCCACACTGTGGTTGTATTTTCATACTAACGGTGGTGTGCATGAACCAGAGTACTGGGCAGAAATTGCCAGGATCATGGCCGGTTATGGACAAATAGATTTTGGTATCGATGGCCTGGAAGATACTTTACATTTGTATAGGAAAAATGTAAACTATAACAAAGTGATCAAAAATGCCAAGTCTTTTATTGACGCAGGGGGTCGTGCTCAATGGAATTTTATTGTGTTTCAACACAACGAGCATCAGGTAGAAAAGGCCAAACAGCTGGGCAAGGATTTGGGTTTTTTTAATGTGTTGATTAGAAAAACTGGAAGATTTTTTAATCACAGGACTGTTGAAGAAATGACAGCATGGCCTGTCAGGGACGAGTATGTTATAGAACCGCCTGTTAATCCCGAGTACCGCAATCAGAGCATGCTGTTTTTACCAGAATTAAAACGACAGTACAGCAATATTAAAGACTATTTTGATACCACAGAAATCAAATGCGATGCCATGATTGGCCCCAAGGTTGTTGTCAATGCAGAAGGATTGGTATTGCCCTGTAACTTTTTTAATCATAATCTGTACGATCGTAGATTTTACGAGGCAGGTGTGTTGCCCGAGTCCAACCAGTTGAGCACAGTTGATGGCAAAAATCAAGTTAGGTCGTTTTTGGAAAGTTACGATTTAGACAGTTTCAATATTAATCTGCACAGTTTAGAAGAAATTTTTAGTAATTCTATGTGGGCAGATCTAGTAAAGTCGTGGAACAAAACACTGGCCAACGGTCGTTTGTTTGAGTGTGCCATGACCTGTGGTTCTAAAATTACCAAAGTATGGGATCAAGGAGGAAGTAAACGATGAAATACATGATTACTGGCGGTAGCAAGGGCCTAGGACTTGCCATGATTGACCGTTTTGGCGGCGACAGTTACTGCCGAGGCAACGGCTTTGACATCACAAAAGATACAGAAAAGTTGGCCAAGATCAGTTTAGACTATGACGTGTTTGTTAACAACGCATTTGACGGACCATTTCAAGAGCCCTGGGCCAATTTTGCACAGGTTCAGTTGTTGTATGCAGTTGGAGATCTGTGGGCCAAAGAAAACAAGTCAGGATATATTGTCAACATAGGCAGTGTCGGCAGTGAAACAGTGTCGGCGCCGATTCCAAGTTTTGAAACCTATCGTGTGAGCAAGGCAGCCTTGAAAGAACACAGTCGCCAGTGGACACGAGCATTCAAAGACAACAAGGTACCGTTCAAAACCAGTCTACTCACCCTCGATCGGCTGGATACTGATTTGACTCGCAACAGATCCAGCTGGACTGGGAACGGAATTGACACAGCAGATATCTGTTCGTACATTGAGCTAATTACTAATGCTCAACCAAACACATGCATTGAAGAAATTATAGGGTGGGTGAATTTTGATCATAAACAATAGTCCATGTCATGGTTATACGAAAACACCCAGATCAACCAACTGCCCGAAGACTGTGTGGGCTTTGTGTACCTGATCACAAACACCACAACCGGACGTCGATACATCGGCAAAAAACTAGCAAAATTCAGCAAGACCACGTACAAGGTAGTCAAACTCAAAAACGGCAACAAGAAACGAAAACGCATCCGCAGCAAGATAGACTCAGACTGGCAACAATACTACGGCAGCAACGATCAACTGAACCAAGACCTACTGGCGCTGGGCGCCGACAACTTCACTAGACAGATACTATTTTACTGTAAAAGCAAGGCCGAATGCAACTATATTGAAGCCCGCGAACAGTTCCGTCATCAAGTACTGGAATCAGACGCTTGGTACAACGGGCAGATAGTGTGCCGCATACACGGCAGTCATATAAAAAACAAACTTTCTACAGGCAACTAAACCGACTGTGTTTGATCGAGGTAGCTCGATCCCCGTTGAGGGCCGACAGTATCGGCTCGGATAGAATGGACCTAGGTTCGCTCGGGTGTCAAAGGCAATTGCTAACTTAAGGCAACAAAGGATTTGAGCTCTGTGAAAAAGACACAACTCATGCCCATAGGACTTGGATTTACGATTGGGTCACTAGGGTTCCGTTGATATGTGAAGCTAGAGTAGGGGGTACCGGTCAACCGCCTCCGTCGTGAAAACGAATCTCTTTATCGTAAATGACAGCTACAACTCGGATAATGTAGAAGTCAGTTCACCGTGAATACGGTGAATTGTGACCGCATAATCTGGATAATGCAAGAGAAGAACACAGTTGCTGAGCACAGCGAAAGCAACAGATCTCGTTAGAGATCTTGAAATGAAACAACAGGTTCTTTAAAAGAAAGGCAGTCCTGACTTTTTGGTAGTTTCCAAATTGTCCTTGATCAGCTGATTGATCAACACTCGTTCGCTGGCACTGAGTTGCAGGGCATGTTCGTAGCTGAGCCCGCCACGCATGTACCAACTGAGCTGGAAAGCCTCTTGTCTGATCTTGTTGCACTCTTTTTCCATATCGTCTACCATGAGCCCGATCTGTTCAGAGTCCGAGATCAGGAGGCGCGATCGAAAAAACTCGACATGTCCAGAGTCAGTTGCTGTTGATACACATGATTGCACTCGTCGCAGGTCAATTGCATGGGCTGCATTTCTGACTGCGATTTTAGGTCAATCGCATGATCGCGTATCTGCGCAAACAGTCGACGATCACAGTTTTTGAGCATTTCTTCAATGTATTCAGGTTCGTGTACCATGGCTGTGGGGGTCTTGACTGCGGCAATGCTCTGGGCCAAGGCATGCACCGTGACTTCGGTTATCTTTTTCAAGGCATCGCTGACTGCTGTGATTTTGGCTTCGTTGATCTGCTCGGAATCTGACAGATCTGGCATCATCTGTAACAGCTTTTGATTTTCGTACTGCATGCGATTGTTATCGCTGAGATTCTTGTAGCTCATGGGACGGAAAAATATCTCCATGTCGCCTGACTGCACGCTGCTGTCGTAGTCGCCGGCTGTGAGGCTTTCCAGCACAGATCTAAGATCTATTGCACGGTCTGACTGGGCCCGGCAACTGGGGCAGGTGCTGCCAAATTCCATTTCGTGCCCGTAGCTGGCCATGCGTATGGCAGCCAAGATAGCATCCATGTCCGTGGCCGGAATAGCCCAGGCATCTATAATGTCGGGCATGCAACTCTTGATCACGTTCACTGTGGATTGTCCGTTGAACAGGCTGTCTGGAGTACGATAGGTTATTTCGTCTATGGCAGTCATGGGATATACTGGATATTCGCCGGTGACACTGGGATTCAGGGCACCGGGTGGATAAAATCGTCCGTTGCTGGGCAAGCGTATGTACACTGCTGGTTGGCGGAAATACTGTTTTAGTGGGTTAGTTTGGCTCATGATTTTCCTCGATAAATATAATTATGGCCGATCTATACACCGCTGAAGAAATCAAAGAAATATTTGACACCTACAATCGAGCTATCGAAACAGGCACACCGATCACGGCCGAACTGTCAAGGCAGATGAAAGATGCCACAATTGGTGTCAAAAACTACACAGCCCAGCTCAACAAGAGTTTTTCAGACCTAGGATCGTCGGCACTCAAATACGCAGAAAATCTCAAAGACGGTGCGCAAGGTGCCGCAGTGTTCAACGACGGCATTGGAGCAACAGCCAAGGTCATGAGCGACCTGCTCGCTCGGATACCGTTTGTGGGCCGGGCTTTGGGTCTGGCCGCTACGGCTGCAGCCAGATATGCTCAGGAAGCCAACAAGCAATCGGATGCTCTGTTCAAGAGCTATCAGGATCTGACCAGATTTGGTCAAGGCACTGCCAATGGCATGAGCGATGTGTTTGATACCATGCAGAAATTCAGCTACGGCATCGGCGAGCTGGATCAGATGACTGCATTGTTGCAGGCCAATGCCAAGAGTCTGGCTCTGTTTGGTGGCACAGTGGCACAAGGCACCGCGGCCATGGCCAAAACAGCCGAAGATTTTAAAAATACCGGTCTGCAAGACACGTTCCAAAAGATGGGGCTCAATGTTGACAATCAAAATCGTGCCATTGCAGGATACTACAAACAGATAACCATGCTGGGTCAGGGCCAGGGCAAAACACAGGCCGAGCTCACACAGGGTGCTGTGGCCTATCTCAAAGAGATGGAAGGCCTTACCAGATTGACTGGCCAACAGCGTGAAGAATTGGAACAGCAACGTGAAGCAGCCCAGGCTGTGGATTCGTTTGCAGTCACAGTCAGCGACATGGGCGAAAAAGGCGAAGAATTGCAAAAAATCTTCAATTCCTTGATGAGCGTGGACCCTACTGGCGCCAAGGCTCGTGCGTTTGCTGAAAGTGTGACCGGTATGTTTACTGGAAGCAAAGAACAGAACCAGTTGTTCCAGCTGTCGGGCGGACGACTCATGGAAATGATAAATCAAGTGAAAAACGGCACCATGAACATGGGCCAGTTCATGGATGCATTAAAACCCGCAGGTGCTGCCCTTGACAACTTCAAAGGTCAAGCTCGCATGAACAACCTGTCTGATTTTGCAGGCCCTTACCGTGACATAATCAAGCTAAACAGCAAAAACTGGACTGAATCAGCTGCTGCAGCTGAAAAATCAACCGAAGTCACTGACAGTACCACAGATGCGGCTGTGTCTCTTAGAGAAAAACAACTCAAGACCAGAGATGCACTGCAAAGCATGATCAACGACGGCGTAGGGCCAGCTACCAAGGCCATGGCCAAATTGGCTGGAATCACAGACCAGGCCGCCGAAGGTAGCAAAGGGTTTTGGGACAAAGTGGGTGACTTTTTCAGCGGTGGCAAGGACGCCAAAGGTCCAGCTTCTGTTGGAAAAACTGCAACTGGATCGCCTACTATCACGTATTCCAATGGGGAAATGCGTAGCGGGGGCGATCGCAATTGGAGAAGCAACAACCCTGGCGATATCGAGTACGGAGATTTTGCCATTAAAATGGGAGCCATTGGCAGTGATGGTAGATTTGCTATATTTCCTTCAGAAGAGATGGGTCGTAGAGCCGCTGATGCTTTGTTAAAAGGCGACCTTTATAGCAAATTGTCAGCAGCCGATGCTATAAAAAAATGGGCCCCGCCCAACGAAAATGATTCAGGATCGTATATTAAAAATGTGGCCAAGATGGCAAATCTGGACATGAGCAAACGCTATGTTGATATGTCCAGAGAAGAACAAGGCAGATTTTTAGATGCGATGAAAAAAGTTGAAGGCGGAAGAGTTGGCACAATCACGCAAGTAGCTAGTTCAACATCGCCAACAACAGCTAACACCCCATCAAAGAATAACGGTCCTACCATGCCCGCGAGCGATGCTCCTGCCGGTCCTAAAGTTGGCATGAACAATAGTGAATCAGCTGTGATGGATCAAATTTTAAAAAACGGATCGACGGGCCCGTCGATACGGGGTGCCAACGGATTTGATGGCCAGCTGTCAGGGCCGGTCAGTGGATACAAGCCCGACATCACCATGCACGGCACTGAACAGCTTACAATCACACCCGATCGCATGCGGTCAGACACAGCCGATCAACCGGCCACTAGCATGATGACCCAGCAGATGTCAAAACTGGATCAAATGGTGCAGGCACTACAGGACAACAACAATCAAGCAATCATGTCCATGCAACTGGACAAACTGGACCAGTTGATCACAGTGATGAAGAACCAAGTAAACGTCAGTCAAAAGATATTGCAACAGAGTCATTGAGTCCATAAATACTAGACTATGGCAGAAAACAACAAAGGTTGGCGCAAGTATTTCAAGGTAGCCAGCACAGGCGGTCAACTCAGTCCGATCTCGGGATCCAATCAATTTGGACTGCCCGGCTACGGCAAACAAAACGGTGCCGGCTACGACACTCCGGGCACTGGCAATGAATTTGCCTATCGCAACTATGCCAGTCGTTTGCCTGAAGTTTATTCGGGGCATCCCAACCGTATTGAACGCTACAATCAGTACGAAAACATGGACTGTGACAGTGAAGTCAATGCTTGCTTGGACATCATAGCTGAATTCAGCACGCAGGTCAATGCCGACAACAAGACACCGTTTGACATACAGTTCACCGACAAGCCCACTGACCACGAAATAGACATCATCAAGAAACAGTTGCAACAGTGGACCAAACTCAACAAGCTGGATCAGCGCATATTCAAGCTGTTTCGCAACGTGATCAAGTATGGCGATCAGGTGTTTGTGCGCGACCCAGAAACATTTGAAATGTACTGGGTGGACATGGTCAAGGTGGCACGTGTGATCGTGAACGAAAGCGAAGGCAAGCGACCCGAGCAATACATCATCAGAGACATCAACCCCAATTTCCAAAACATGAGCATGGCAGCCAAGACCACATCGGATTACTATGTGAGTCGTGCTACCGGCAGTGCAGGACAAAACAACTATACTGCACCCAACGGCGGTGGCTATGGTGGAGCCGGT
>Ga0208741_10000042_pt1 | contig 70680 bp, 54 predicted proteins | sample CryBogCBE03Jun09_FD_184576 | JGI IMG/M metagenome (GOLD analysis project Ga0208741, IMG submission 184576) | Freshwater microbial communities from Crystal Bog, Wisconsin, USA - CBE03Jun09 (SPAdes) | ecosystem: Environmental > Aquatic > Freshwater > Lake | place: Crystal Bog, Wisconsin, USA...
CGTGCCCCGTTGCGGGGTGCAGCCCGTCTTTTTGAGGGCTGGCTCACAACGCCTCCCATGGACTAAGATAGAACTCCTGCATCATTGCGGCTGTAGCTCAGCGGATTAGAGCATCGGTCTACGGAACAGAAGGACCGTAAGGGTAAGAACCCGACGTCGATGTGACGCTTTCGCCAAGTAATTCCTGGAAACCAGGAGGAACATTGTGCATGCAAGCGCAGTCAAAAAACAGCCCTTGGGTACTCATCTGGGTACTCATGAGATCAACGGTCGTGATTTTGTTGCGTCAGCGGAACACAACTTAGGCTATTCCAAGCATGGCAAACCTAGCCTATTAAGCATTGGAAATGATGCTTCTATGCACCTAGCCTATGTGCAAAATAACTTATCTTTGACCAGGGATAATGTTGGATATTTTCTCGCCGAGCCGTCCACCAATAGGAGTGATTTCGGCTGTATGTTTTTGCTCCCTCCTCGCATTGAGAGAGGCGTAAAAGCAACAGCGTCGCATCACGGCGCAGAAAGTGAGACAGCAATGTCCAACCAGAAGTACCAAGTACCGCAGTTACAGCAGTATTGCTATTCGGTCGCCGACGCAGCAGTGATCCTCGGCCTCTCGGAGTCATCAGTACGTCGCCTCATAGACCGCGGTGATCTCGGTGTGGTTTACCCAACGAGCGAGATGCGTGTCACCGCGAATGCAATCATTCGCTACGTCGAGCGACTCGAAGACAAGGCACGTACGACGGCTCGCGCCAAGCGTTGTGCACACCGAAAGGTGGTGCGATGACAATTGGTTCTAAGGGCCTTGGAGGGGTCTACAAGGGCCCCAAAGGCACGTGGATAGCAAAGGTACCAGTGGGTAAATATCCCAATGGGAAAACGCAGTACGTAAAGGAAAGTTATCGGACGAAGTCTGAAGCCATCAGCGCCCGTGCCGAACTCATTCGACGCCGAGAGAGTCTGGAGATTGTTGCCGGCCCACGAGTTTCTCTGCAGGACTGGTGTGAGGAGATTTGGCGAAACGGAAGCGATCGCATCAGCGAACGGACGCTCGACGGCTATTACCGAACACTAAAGAAGCACGTCTTCCCAGTGCTCGGCCACAAGGCGTTACGTGACATCACCACGTCTGACATTCAAGGGCTGCTGCACAAGCTTCGCTACGACTATCAAGCCAACACGGTCAAAAACGTACGGGTCGCATTGAGCAAGATGTTCACGGTGGCCATTGCGCACAATCGGGTCAAAATCAATCCTGTCAGAGGGACAGAGAAGCCGGTTAAGGGTGAATACGATCCCACCACGGTGCAACTGCCCTGGAGCGAGAGTGAAGCAGCAGATGCGATGAAGGCTCTCGAAGGTACCAAGCTGTATGTACCGATGCTGCTGATGCTGAGCTCAGGGTTACGGTTGGGGGAGTTGCTCGCACTGAAGTGGGATGACATTGATTGGGATAGCCACACAATCAGCGTTTCTCGCACGGGTTCTCACGTGACGATTCTTCAACCTGATGGAAGCACAATCTACGAGTGGCAAGAACGTCGACCTAAAACCCGAACGAGCCGAAGAACGTTGCAATTGAGTAGCCCCATGATTGATGAGCTTCGGGTCTATCAAGCGGAGTACGAAATTGCAGCGTCGGCATTAGGAGAGCAGTGGCAAGGTAGCGGTTATGTCTTTGTGAATGAAGTTGGTGGCCCTGTTGATTCATCGCGGTTTCGCAAGCAGTTCAAGCGTCAATTGGCAAAGAATGGAGTTCGCCATATTCGTCTACATGACGTTCGCCACACCTTCGCGACGATCCTGATTGAGAAGAACGGTGGAATGTTGCCAGCAGTATCGAAGGTGCTCGGCCACTCGACGGTTTCAATCACGATGGACGTCTATGCCCAAACAGCCAAGATTGACCAACAGGCAACCCTGGCGATGGGCGACGTGGTTTTCCCCGACCGCAAGAAGGTTTCACCAACTCCGCTTGTATCCCGATCGGAGCCACTGCCTCTGGTCGTTGAGCCATCACACAATTGGGTCTTCAAGGACTAAGAGGTGTGGATATGAAGACTCGCCACCATATAACTGTAGAAATATCTGCAGTACTGGCCACTAGGGCTACTTATGTGATGAATAGTCATGCTGATATCCGAGCTGGGCCATCAGCGGGTCGCCATCAAACCGCACCAGTGGCCGAAGCACGCTGATGGCCCGAATATCTAGTACTCAGGCACCAATAGCAAAGTGACTTTACATACAAGTACAGGTATAACGGTATTTCTGACTCGGTACTCGTTTAATAACGAGTGCATGAGCCGATCAAAAGTTGGGGCCGCAGGCGACTCATGATCGGAGGATCTCCTGATGGCCTCTGGAGTTGGCGCACCTGCTTCAGGCCCTCAAAGAAGTTCATAATCCGAATTGGTATTCGTGAACACTGCCTCACTCATGCTTAAAAACGGATGGCAAGTTTTGACAACTTGCGCCTAAGGGTTGTTACACAGCTCTTCTAGGATGCAATTAGGCAGCAATTGCTTCCACTTTTCACTCTTGGAGAACCATATGGCTGGGCGACAAAGCAAAAGCGACAAGATGCTCAACACAGTGCCCGTGGAGGACTACGAGCACGCTAGAACTCGCGCAAATAACCCGCTAGCTGGTCAGGCGCACCTAGACCGAGATCAAACTCCCGTTACGCAACTTACCTACGACCCTCATCTTGACCCACAGTTAGTTTGGGCTGGCAAGGCGGAGCATGCAGCAGTTGATGTACCTGCACCTTCAATTCATGTTCACGAAGATCTTTCAGCTCAGAAAATTGTTGGCAGCGTTAGGAAGAAGCGTTTCGCACCGAGCCTGTTTGATGTAACTGAGCTCGATGCGGCACAGGCTGTCGAGTTCTATCAGCACGAGAGAAGTTGGTCGAATCGAATGATTCTCGGCGATTCTCTCGTTGTGATGAATAGTTTGCTCGAGCGAGAGCGGATGGCGGGACAAGTCCAATGTGTCTACATGGACCCTCCTTACGGCATCAAGTACCAAAGTAACTTTCAGCCCACCATTTCTTCTAAGAATGTTGTGGACGGACGAGATAGTGATGTCACGCGTGAGCCAGAAATGATTCAGGCGTATCGAGACACCTGGGAACTTGGAGTTCACTCATATTTGACGTATCTTCGCGATCGCTTCACAACTAGCAGAGACCTATTGAATGACTCTGGGTCCATCTTTGTCCAAATTAGCGAGGCCAATCAACACCTGGTGCGAATTTTGTTGGACGAGGTGTTTGGAGCTCAGAACTTCGTATCACTCATTTCGTATGTGACAACAAGTGGGTTTGCGCAGGTTAAGACTCTCGGTAGAAGTGGTGACTACGTAATTTGGTTTGCTAAAGACATTTCAAAGCTTAAAACTCGAACGCTCCTGGCTAGGAACGAAGTCAAGGCTGGCCATACCTGGATCGAGCTTTTAGACGGATCTCGTCGCAAAATGACCAAAGAAGAATTGGATGGGCTTACATCTATCCCCGATGGCGCACGTGTTTTCCAACTCGGAGACGCAACCTCACAGGACCCCGCCAGTGAAAATCAGGATTTTGAGTTCAATGGGGTGACGTATAACCCCGGAAAAAACCGGCACTGGTCAGCCGTTTTCCCTTCGGGTATGGAAGCCCTAGCCCGAGCAAACAGACTCGTGCCAGTTGGAAACACCCTTCGTTATGTTCGATATGCAGACGATTTTCCATTTCAAGCCATGACAAATCTTTGGACTGATACGGGCATTGCTGGATTTGCTTCAGATAAACGCTACGTAGTCCAGACCAGTTCAAAAGTTATTGAGAGATGCCTGCTCATGTCAACCGACCCTGGTGACTTAGTTGTTGATCCGACATGCGGCTCTGGAACTACAGCTGCAGTAGCTGAGAAATTTGGAAGACGGTGGATCACAATTGACACATCAAGAGTTGCCCTATCGATTGCCAGAGAGCGAATTCTGACAAGTGTTTTTCCGTACTATGTGCTCCGTGATCCATCACGTGGAGTAGACGGTGGTCTTCTCTATGAAGAAGTGACAAGAACGACTCTGGGCACTATCGCAAATGGCGCCGAGCCTGAAGTCATCCCGTTAGTGGATGAGCCAAGAGTTGAGAAGAAGAAGGTACGGGTTAGCGGACCTTTCACATTCGAGGCATTGTCAAGATATTCAGTCAATCCGAGCGACGGTTTACAAAAGGAAATCAGGACGGACCAGGACGCCTCGAATCATGTCGAAATATTGCTAGCAGCTCTAAATCGACAAGGAATCCCAAGGCCCAATGGAAAACCGTTGAAGATTAGTAGCTTGGCCGCAGTATCTGCAGCTGGAGCCATCCAAGCGGAAGGCTTGGTAGACGTTGATGGCGAGTCAACTCGATTTGCAGTGTCAATTGGACCGAGATTTGGTGCCGTTACCATGTCTCAGATTTCAGAAGCACTGCAGCAGTCAATCGGCTACGGATTGATAGTTATCACTGGGTTCGCTGTCGCCTCAGATGCGCAAGCGAAACTTGCAAGTGGAAAAGTTGGCGCTACACCTGTATCCCTGTTATTGGCTAATCCAGACTTGCTTGCCGGAGACTTACTGAAGAATACCTCCGGATCCCAGACGTTTCGACTTTTCGCCTCGCCCGACGTCACCGTTACTAAGGTCGAAAAGGACTTTGTGGTGCAAGTCGAAGGTGTTGACTCCTACGATGCATCAACCGGCGAGATTGTCTCGTTTGGCCGGTCAGGGATTCAGGCTTGGTTTTTAGACGACAACTACGACGGATTGGTTTTCCGGGTTTCCCAAGCGTTCTTCCCAGTAACTGATAGTTGGAGCAGGCTGGAAAAGGCATTACGCGGGACGGTCGATGCTGAGCTTGTCGATAGATTCCACAGTTGGACTTCTTTGCCGTTTGAGTCCGGGGATAAGAAGAAAATCGCAGTGCGTGTAGTTACTAATGATGGAAACGCAGCTGAAATCATCGTCGCCTTGAATGATGTCAAGGCATCAAAGGCTGGTTCGAAGTGAGTAGCCGACCAGGACAGGTCATCGATGGCAACCCAATCATCAATGATGCATTTGGAGAGCCGACTTCGTACTGGAAATTTGGTGCGTTAGAGCCTGAACGTGTGAGCGGTCGCCGTATTGCTGGTTACCTACCACCAGCAAGAGATGGCGAACTCAGGTTTTCCGATGATCTAATTGAAATGTCATTGGTGAATGATCTCCGAGATCGCGTGAGGGCTTGGCGAGAAGCAGAATACCCAGGGGTTACGATAACTACTCGCGACCTATTTAGAAATTGGTTTGACGACGGCCGCAAGCTGACCCAAATACGCCCCTTTTTCTGTCAACAAGAGGCGGTTGAAACCGTCGTCTTCCTTGTCGAGGCACCGGACCATTTGAAGGTCGGCATTCAGATCCCTGACGCCGGAGAGCAGTACACCAGATGGGCTGTCAAAATGGCAACTGGGACCGGCAAGACGACAGTAATGGCCCTGCTGACTGCTTGGTCTGGCCTGAACAAGCTCAGCAACCGAAGCGATAGTCGCTTTACGGATCAGGTCTTGGTCGTTGCACCTAACTTGACAGTTCGCGACAGACTTTCCGGTGCGGGTGGGCTGGATCCTCGACACCCTGAATCTGTTTACGTTCAATTTGAGCTAATACCGACCCAATACTCTTCGTTACTTGGACTAATCAAAGTGCAAGTAATGAATTGGCACCAATTGGCACCAAGAGAAGATCCCAAGCGCGGCATCGTGCAGCGAGGAAAAGAAAGTGACACAGCCTTCTGCCGGCGAGTCCTGACCGATCTCTCCAACAAGGGCAAGATATTGGTTCTTAACGATGAAGCTCACCATGCATATCGTTTCGACGATGACGTGAAGCTGGCAAGGTCAGAAGAAGACGAAGTACGTGAGGCTACCGTCTGGATTAGCGGACTTGAAAAGGTCAACAGGGCTCGCGGCATCGTTCGTGCGATTGATTGCTCTGCAACCCCGATGTATCCGGGTTCATTCAAAGAGAAGGCGTGGACTCCATTTGAGTGGATCATCTCAGACTTTGCGCTGGTAGATGCTATTGAGTCAGGGTTGGTAAAAATTCCGCGCACCCCAACTGATGACAACACCGGAGAGGCAATCCCCAAGTATCGCAATCTCTGGGAACACATCAAGAAGGCGCTGCCAAAGAGAAATCAGGCGGAAGACGACTCCCACCCCTTGACCGACTATCTCGCTGAGGCAGACGGACCGTTGAAGCAGCTTGCTGGTGCTTGGGAAGAGACATACAAGTCGTGGGAAGAGGCCGGCCGTAAAGTGCCACCTGTCATGATCACGATTTGTCATGACACCACAGTTGCCAGATTGCTCGAGCGCCATATTGCAGTTCTCGGTGAAGCTAGCCCGCTACTGGTCAACCCGAAGGAAGGGCCGGCAGTGACTGTTCGAATCGACAGCGATGCTCTTGAGAAGGCTGAGGCAGGTAACGGAAATGCTGACGCTGAACAAACTCGTGAACTTGTTGCCACTGTCGGCAAATTAGGTAAGCCCGGTGAGCAGGTCCGCTGCCTGGTCTCAGTTGCCATGCTCTCAGAAGGATGGGACGCTCGAAATGTTACGCACATTCTTGGTCTCCGAGCCTTTGCATCTCAGCTTCTTTGCGAACAAGTTGTAGGACGTGGCCTTCGCAGGAGTAGTTACGAGGATTTAACACAGCCAGAGTTCGTAGACATTTATGGCGTGCCCTTCCAACTGTTGCCAATGGCCAAGGCAACGGGTGCAAAGCCTTCAGCACCTCCGGATTACACCATTGTTCACACGATGAGGGACCGTGCTGAGATGAAGCTCGAGTTCCCGCGCATTGTGCAGGTGGTTCCTGACATTCAGGACACGCTGGACATCGACGTCGACGCCATCGAACCAATTCGGGTAACGCCTCGCTTTGACCCAACCGACACATTTGTGGAGTTTGACCTCGGTACGGCTCACGCCGGCTTCGGTGGTGAGGTTCAAGATCGTGACAAGGCTTATGAGAATTTCCGAATTCAGCGCCTTCACTACAAAGTTGCTGCTGGACTCATTCAGCCTTACGAGAAGCCTTGGCTTTTTCCGCAAGCATTGAGGATTGTTGAGCGAATCGTCAGGCCAGTTGAAGAGGGCGGCAAAATCGCCTACGAGACCGACGTCGATCATCGTGAAGTTTGCAACATGCGCTACCTCACTGTTATTCGTGAGCGTCTCGGCGCTGCACTGCGACCAGGTGAAGGCGACGAGCGATTCCTTCCAGCGCTTGATGAATATCTACCGATTGGTTCAACTGAAGCATTGAGTTTCTCGTCTCCAACAGACAAATGCGTTCCTACTGTAAAGAGCCACCTTTCTCATGCTGTATGCGACTCAGGGCTGGAGCGAAAGATTTGTGCAGTGTTGGATGCCCATGACGAAGTGCAAGCCTGGGTCAAGAACCACAAGTTATTTCTAGAAATCCCCTACATGTACTTCGGCATCACCTACCGTTACCGTCCTGATTTCATCGTCAGGCTTCGCAACGGGCAAATTTTGCTTCTAGAGGGCAAGGGTGAGGCAGACGAGAAGGACGACGCCAAGGCCACTGCAGCACGTCGGTGGGCTCAGGCGGTCAACACTTGGGGAGAGCTTGGGCAATGGACGCACATGCTTTGTTACGACGCGAGTGATCTTGCGGATCAAATCAACAGCTTGGAGAATGTACCGTCATGATTGACTCAGCTGAGGCCTTCAAAATAAGTCTTGTGTTTGACCCCGGAAACAAGCTGGTTTATAAAATCCCGAAGTACCAGCGTGAGTATTCTTGGGGCCAAGCTCAGTGGCAGGCACTCATTGACGACATCCTTTCTGATGACGCGGAAGGTGGCCACTTTCTTGGAACGATTATCACAATCAATAGTGCAAAGGGACTGGTTGGCGGCGCATCTGCTGAAGTAGTCGATGGTCAGCAGCGTTTGACGACACTCACTCTCTTGCTATTGGCGATATACAAGAAGTTGACACCATTGAAGGTCGCCAACCTGCTGGATGACGATCAAAGTGCCGACTACACAATCCTGCGTCGAATGCTTCTCGTTGGGTCGCCGACATGCGCCCGCCTTGAGTTGCAGACACAAAACAACAACAATGATGACTTGCTGGCTTTGTTTACGGAAGTCGGGCTTAAGTATGAGCACGTGGCCCCGCCAAAGGTGAAGAACGTGGGCAACCGAAAGCTGAGCAAAGCCCTTCGATTCTTCGAGCACGTAATAGACAGTCGCATCCCAGACAATGGTGACCCTGCCACAGAGATTCTGAGTCTTCTCAACCGCGTGAAGCAATCCGCGGTAGTAGTGATTCAAGTGTCGAGCTACTCAGATGCCTTTGTGCTTTTTGAATCGCTCAATTACCGAGGCGTTCCACTTTCACCTATTGACCTAATCAAGAATTCCTACTTGGCGATAAGCGAGAAGAAGGGCGTTGCTGGCGTCGATGCCGCATACGACTCTTGGAGTAACTGGGTTTCGTTGCTGGGTGACAATTACAAAGATCAGGAAAGATTCTTCAGGCACTTCTACAACTCCCTGAAGAAATTCCGAGAGCTCAACGTCCCGGGTGTCACTATCGCAACGCGCACGAAACTCATTTACATCTATGAGAAGTTGTTTGAAGCAGATGAAGCGAAGTTGGTAGGGCTGATGGACGTTGCCACTGTTGCCTATCAAAGAATTATCAATCCGCAGCCGGACAAGAAGCTGAATCAAAACAGCGTCGACACCGCACTACTCAATCTTTCAAGAATCGATGGCACGCCCTGCCATGCACTCTTACTTTTCTTATTGATGTACCAGGAGTCATTGCATCTGACGGATGATGAACTGATATCGGTGATTGATGCATTGATTGCGTTTTTTGTTCGACGGAATCTGACCAATGTCCCAAGTACCAACGGACTCGACAGATTGTTTATGGGAATCGTTGAAGACCTCCAGGCAAATGGCGATGTCTCGATCATCGAGAAAGTGCTGGGGAGGCTTCGGTCGGTATCGGTGAGCGAAACTGACTTTGCAAAGGCGCTCCGTGGGCCTGTTTACGACATCAACCACAAAATAACGCGATATCTCCTTGTAAAACTTGCTGAACCAAACCCAACTAAGGAGGCACGTGACCTCTGGGCGCGTCAGCTTATGGGCAAGGATACGGACAAGGAAAACTGGCTGTGGACCATCGAACACATCTTCCCGCAGGCAGGTAAGACGCCAACAAAGTGGGTTGAGATGGCTGGTGGCCCAGATGAGGCAGCACTCATCTATGCGAACGATGTCGATTCGCTAGGCAACCTCACGTTGAGTGCGTATAACTCAGCTCTCGGTGCAAAGAGTTTCGTGGAGAAGCGCGACAAAGTTGACGATAAAGGTCAACCAATTGGCTACAAGAACGGCCTCAGAATTAATGAGCAACTCGCGAACGTCGACGTGTGGAACAGGCAATCAATTCAAGCTCGGACCGAAGCCATGGCTGACGAGGTCGTTGAACTTTTTCCTCTCTAGCAGTGATTTCCACCGTGCCAGCACACACCATCGTTAAGTGGTGTGATGAAACTAGCTGGTTGCTGTAGGGCAGCAATAAGCCGCACGCCCGGGTTTGGAGGTCTCAACCCAGGCAGCGCCATGTTTCGAGCTGCTTGAATCGGCTTTCCACAGTTAGAGCAGTGGTAGCAGGCGTAGGGGTTGCCATTACTGCCTGAAGCAACTCGGACGGTTCCTGTGATCTGCTTACGCGACTGATTCAAGCTATTCCAGGTTCCGCCCTGAACACGGAACCGGCCCAAAGCAGGATCGTAATCAACACGTTGCTGCGAACCGTTGGCCATCACGTATAGGAGATTTTGCACGCCCCACCCTTCTAACGGCTACTCCTGAATAGTCTATCCGTAGAGTTCGAAAGAGTGTCACTGACCCGGGTACTCATCTGGGTACTCATTGGCTGGTGCTGACAGGGTCTCACTGGTGGTGACTCCTCTGACGGGTCTATAATGACGTGAGTAGGTTTTAGTTGGTGAAACCCCAGTATTTACTGGGTAGGTGCGTCTGCTAGGATAATTACCCTGCATCATGCGGCTGTAGCTCAGCGGATTAGAGCATCGGTCTACGGAACCGAGGGTCGGGGGTTCGAATCCCTCCAGCCGCACCATATGTGTCCGACGTAGCAGTCGGTGCTTTCCTGATGTTCACTCGCGAAGTGTTCGCTCCGGCACAATAGTGATACCACCCCTGCGAGGAGCACCATGCGACTGATTCCACGAATGACTACCGGGCTCGTCTTCGCTCTGTTGGTGCTCGTGGGGTGCCCACCGCTAGCTTCGGCGTCGAATCCCCTCCAATCATGGCCGGCCTCGTGTCAGGTAACGCAGACGTCGCTCAATCTCTGCGCGTCGAAGTACCTCGACGTCGCTAACACCCAATTACACGCCTGGCTGCAGCGGGAACGGGCAGCCGGCTTTTTGAAGAGTGATATCGACAGGGTGGAACGCCAATGGGAGGCCTACCGCACGACCGAGTGCGCAATGACGTCGCGCCGATACCAGAACGGCACCATCTATCCATTGACCTATGGGCTCTGCGAGATCACGCTGACGCAGGCCCGAATTGCGCAGATCCGCGACGACATTGCCGCTCTGAAGACGCCCTAGACGCTCGTTACGTTCGTGCCCGAGAGGGACTCTGACGTGATACGAACACCATGCAGACAAAAAGCCCGGACCGTCCTGCTTGACGGTCCGGGCCTTTTGTGTCTGGATCGCGCCTAGTTACCGAAGGCTCGAATGAGTGCGGCAAAGTTCGGGATGCCGAGACCGGTGGCGGGGTTGAACACCGCACCCGGGGTACCGGTGTAGAAGACGTTGTCGTTGGACGAGCCCACCTGCTGCAGCGGCGTGAACGGCGAGTTGCGCTTGGTAGCCGCACGGTACATCAGCGGATTCCAGAAACCGACGCGGTGACCCAGGGCGGCGTCAATGAGGGCGGCCGTGCCGTTCAACTGGGGTGCCACGAAACTTGTGCCTCCGTAGCCACCCTGGAGGGCGGGGCCCCCGGCGTCAGTAAACGACGGTGCGTAGACCAGGTAGCCGGTTTCGGGGTCGGCGTTGGTCGAGACGTCCGGCACGGCTCGACCCGTGGCGGTTCCGGAGACCAGTGGTCCCGTGGGGTCGATGTTCCACCCAGTGGGCAGGTTCAGACCGTAGACGTTCTGCACGGCCGTGGGCTGCAGATAGTTCACGCCGGTATAAACGTTGGTGCCGGACACGCCGCGCTGGTAGCTCGGCGCGGGGTACACGGTGGAGAAGCCGCCACCGCCACCGACAACGAGTGACGGTGCGACGTCAGGCACCGTCGCACCGTTAATAGCGGCCACCGGCGCCCAGAGGTAGTCCCAGCCCCACGCCCGTTCACTGCTGACCTGGACGGTGGCCGAGTTCGAACCATTGACGAGCGTCGCGCTCCACGGCAGGGTCGTACCACCCGCAGCGGTGACGTAGGGGCTCGACGAGGGGGTGTCAACCGCGAGGTTGGTCGTCTGGAGGTCACGGGAGGCGTCGAAGGCGCCTGAGTCGCCGGCTGATACGAAGGCCGACTGACCCTGGGCCGCGAGTTCGAGGTAGGCCTCGTCAAAGGCGGCGAGGTAGTTCGGCGACTCGAAGCCCGCGGCGACCGAGGCGGCCACGACGGTTTCGGACTGGCCCCAACTGGCTGACACCGAACTGGCGACATTCTGGCTGGCGGCGGTGAAGAAGGCGTCGACGAAGCCGTAGTCGGTGTTGGGCGCTTGGTACACCACCACGTTGGCGCCGGGCGCTAGGGCACCGGACTGCTCCACGTCGAGGTCCGTCTCATCGGAACCGGAAGCGCCGCTCGGTGCACCCGGGCCACCGTCGACGTTGGTCACCGTCACCGTGCGACCGGTGTCGGGGACGTTGGCAATGTTGCTCCAGAAGTACTGCGGTGCGCCGGGATCGAGTGCGGCGAGGGTCACGATACCAATGGTCTGACCAGCCCCGTTCGAGCGGTTCGCGACCGAGGTCAGACCGTACTGGGCGGCAAAGTCTGAGGGCAGGTGGCAGTCGGAAGAAATACCGGTGAGGGCGACACAGTCGGAGGTGGCCAGACCGTTGGGCTTGGCGTACTTGGCCACGACGGTGCTGCTACGAGCCAGGTTGGTCGTCATCGGGCTGTAGTTGGTGAGACCGAGAATGGCCTGCACATTGACGGCCAAACGGTAGGGCAGCTCCGGTGGTGCGACGTTGCCGTGGACGAGCTGACCCTTAACGCCGGCCTGACGCGCGGTGCCGTTAAAGCCGGGGACCCAGTAGGTGTTCTCCTTGGTCACGAGTGCGGCGTTGAACTGTCCGGCGGTACCGGAGGCGACCACAACCAAGCGGTCGGGGTACACCTGCGAGGTGATGCCAAAGCCGGTGAGGTAGTGCTGCAGGTCCTTGATCGAGTCAGGTGACGAACCGTACTGATCAGCGAACTGCGACACCGTGAGGAACTTGTCCATGCCTTTGGTGACCTTGTCGGCTAACACGTTCATGTTCTGACCGCGAAGGATGAACGACACCGTTTCCGGTGTCGCGTCGGGCGTGGCGCCAAAGGGCAGAATGCCCGGCACGGCGGCCACGTTCAGTGAGCCGGCAACGGCCACGAGACTGTTGGGATCCGGGGCGGAGGCCCCCGCGAATGTTGGTGTCATTGCGCACAACAGTGCGGCGGCACCGGCGAGTACTGCAGCCGTACGAGTTCTCATCATGGTCTCCCTCCACGTGAACCTGCGCCTGGGGCCATCAGTGAGGTCACCCAGTGTGTCGCAGCGTTCGAGACGCTATCCGAACAGCACCGCCGTTCGCCAATTGGTATCCCGCCAGATTTCGTCACCTTCGTCAGCGGGTCGGTCGAGGACGCGAACGCAAACGGCGGCAGCTGTCGGGCGCTAACTGACCGGCGAGGTGTTGACGACGGTGAAACTGGTGCCGTCACCTGACAGCGGTCCCGGAGTCAGCCACGGTTGACCAACCGAACTGTCCACTACCCACGGTTGATTCGTGAAGGCGGAAATTGCACCAGTTGTCGAGGTGGAGGAGGCCGAGGCGTTGGTGAACGTAGTGGGAGTGGTTGATGCCAAGGTACCCAGGGAGGCCACACCGGAGATGGTGATCCCGGAACGCTCCACGACCCACTCGGCGCTGCTTTGCGATGGCATGGGCACCGCCCCGCTCACGAGCTTGGTGTAGGTCCATACTTGCGTGACATCGGTAATGGTCATATTCCACACCCCATCGGTGACGGTAACTGATGCGTTTATCTCGTCGCCCGGGACCACGGGGTAGGTCGCAATCGGTAGGGGGACGTCGAAGTAGTACGCGCCGTCGGGGGCCGTGGCGTCACCGTACATTTCCCACCAGGCCTCGTAGAACGGCCCGTTGTAGATGCAGCGAGTACTGGTGCCGACCTGCTCAACGGTGGGCGTTCCACCGACGCCGTCGATACCCACCCACTGAGAGGTCTGGGTTGAGGTATTCGTCGCGCAGTTCACAGTTGGAACAACCCAGGAGCCCGACACTGCGGTGAACGTCTGGCCGGTCGCGACGTACCCCGCCCAGTTCGCATCAATCTGCGCGGCCGGGTTATCGACCGTCAGCACGGCGGGTGCTGAGGTCGCGGTTCCGCTGGCGTTGGTGTAAGTCACCTCGTACCACTTGCCATTGTCGAGCGCCGACGCAATGAAGCTATAGTTCGGCGACGTTGCACCAGGTAGTGGCGTCCAGGAATATCCCTCGTTGGACGAGACAGACCACTGGGCCGTCGCGACCGGTACGCCCGAGGCTGCTGAGGAGAACTCCATTTGATTGTTGGGGAACGTCAGCGAATTCTGCGGTGACTGGAGAATGGAGGGGGCGACGGGCGCGAGCGCCAGCACCGTCAACTGAGCGGGCGCGGTAGTGACCGATCCCGAGGCGTTGGTAACGACTGCTTCGAGCAGCTCACCCGACTGCGCAAGCGTCAGGCTTGGGAGAGTGAGGATTGGCGACGTGGCGCCCGTAATCGCACTGTAGGTAACCCCATTGTCGACCGACGCCCACCACGTGACGGTAGTGCGCACACCACTAAAGCGCACGGTGAACGTCGCCGACGACTCCTCGTTGGCCGACACGTTCGTGGGGCCCTGGAGTAGTTGTGGCGCGGGCAACGTGGTCACGGTGAGCGAGGCCGCCCGGGAAATGGTCGAGCCAACGTAGTTGGTCACCTCCGCGTCCACCTCGAGCCCGTTGAGGCTGAGCGGGAGCAACTGAAGGGGGAGGACGGTGCTCGTGGCGCCGCCGATGGTGCTCCAGGTAGCCCCTCGGTCGGTCGACTTTCGCCACTGCACGGTGGCGGTGGGGTCACTCGTCGCCACCGTAAATGACGCGCTATCGCCGACGTAGGCGGCGACGCTGGTGGGATTGGTTGTGATGCGGGGTAGTTGCGACGCGACCACCGTGAGTGACGCCGCAGTGGTGGTGACCGTGCCCTGCACATTGGTGTACGAGGCGCGGTACTGGTACCCCGTCATTTTTAGGGAGTTGACGGTCACCGTAAGAGTGGAGGCGTGGGGGCCGGTCTTCGACCAGGTCGTCCCGCCGTCGCGCGAGCAATACCACGTCACCGTTGGCTGAGGCAGGCCGGTAGCCGAGGCTGAAAAGTTCACCGTCGAGCCCACGACCGCGAGTGATACGGCGGTCGGATTTGCGGTAACGGTAGGAGCAATGAGCGGGGTCACGGTCAGGGTGGCCGGCGACGAGGTGGCACTCCCCGCTCGGTTGGTCACCGTGGCCTCGTATTCCCAGTTGTTCATAGCAACACTGGTGGTGAGACGTAGTTTTTTCGACGTCGCACCCACGATGGGCGCCCAGGTCCCACCACCGTCAGTTGACACCAACCATTGGACTTGCCCCGTGGTGGCATCGACACTCAGGATTATCTTGGACAGCGCGAGGGCGGTTTGATTCGTGGGATTCACGGTGATAGCGGGCGCGGCCACTGTTGCGTGTGCGGCGACGGCGTGCAGGAGCACACCGGCCGTCATGAGCATCAGGAGCACGAGAACCCGCGCCGAGAGATGTGGTCGTAGCGTGAGTCGGCGTGGAGATGTCACATCGCCATCGTTACACGCCGAAGATGGCGATGTGACGTTTACTTAGCATTTTGCTGGGTCTGACGTTCGTCGTCCCACGCGTCAAGCACACGGATGACGTCGCAGAGCACAAATTCAGCCACGTACCCACAGTCGTCGGTACCGACCTCGAGGTGCTGGTGCTTCTTACGAAGTGCGGCGCGTTCCTCCGGTGTCACGTCGGTACTCGTTAGGCCCCGACGACCAGCGTGATTGGCACAGCCTTCAGCGCTTGGCTAACGGGGCACCCTTCCTTCGCGGCGTTGGCAGCGGCTTCGAAACCATCGGCGTCAAGGCCGGGGACGTCGCCACTCACGTAGAGGCGAATGTCAGTGATACCGACGCCGGGCTGAAAGTCCACTTCGGCGGCGGTGCGTAACTGCGTGGGAGGCGTGCCGGCCTGGGTGAGCGCATGCGAGAAGGCCATGGCGAAGCACGAGGCGTGCGCGGCGGCGATGAGCTCTTCGGGGCTGGTCACGCCATTGGGCTCCGCGCTGCGCGCCGGCCACGAGACGTCAAAGGAGCCAATGCCGGAGGAGTTCATGGTCACGACACCAGTGCCCTCGAGGAGCGTGCCGTCCCAGACAGTGGAAGCCTTGCGAGTGGTTGCCATGGTGGAAATCCCTTTCGAATCAAAGAGTGAAGCGAACACTTCTCATCCTACGATGACGCACGAGGGATGTGATCAGCCGCTCAGATCTCACCGCGATTAAGGCCCTCGAGGACCGTGGTGGCCCGAGCGCGCACCTCGGGGAGGTCGACGAGTCGACGCATGCCGGCCATCTGCTGGGCCATGCGGTGGTTTTTGGCGAAGTCGGCCTCGTGCCGGGCGAGAAAGTCCCAGTAGAGGGTGGTGAAGGGACAGGCCGTTTCCCCCGTGCGCTGCTTCGGGTTATATCGACAACCCTTGCAGTGCGAGCTCATTCGGTCGATGTAGGCGCCTCCGGCAGCGTAGGGCTTGGTCATCATGGTGCCGCCGTCGGCGTGCACTCCCATGCCGATCACATTCGGCACCATGACCCACTCCGCGGCGTCGATGAAACGCCGGCGCATCCAGGCGAGGAAGGCCTGCGGGTCGACCCCGGCGACGAGAGCCAGAGTGCTCAGCACCATCAGTCGGGGAATGTGGTGCACCCAGGCGCGGGCGTCAATGTCACGAATTGTGGCTGAAACACAAGCCATAGAGGTGGCGTTCGCGTCGTCGAAGAGTGGGAGGAGCGGGGTGGTGGCGTTGAGGCCATTGCGTTCGTGGTACGCGGGGCCCTGCCACCAGTACATGGCGTTGACGTACTCCCGCCAGCCGATGAGTTGGCGGACAAAACCCTCGGCCGAGGCAATCGGAATGCCACCCTCGTCGAATCGGCGCAGGGCTGCCTCCAGTACTTCGTGCGGGTGCAGCAGACCAATATTGAGGTACGGACTGAGGAGCGAGTGGTGGAGCGACCAACTCTCCGCGACCATGGCATCTTCGTACGGACCAAAGACGGCGAAGTGGTGGGTGAGGAAGTAGTCGAGCTGCGCCAAGGCACCGTCACGAGTGGTGGCCCACGCCCCCGACGGCTCATAGTTGAGCTCTGCAGCGATTTCGCGGTCGATAGCGTCGGGCGCGAAGGAGAGCGGCTCGGGCCACACGTAGCCCTTTGGTGGCGTGAGGCGATTCTCCTTGTCGAAGTTCCAGGCTCCACCGACTGGCTGGTCACCGTCCATAAGGGCATTGAGGCGAACGCGTTGGCGACGATAGAAACCCTCCATAACGAAGGAGCGCTGCGTCGAGGCCCACGCCGCAAATTCATCGTGGGAGGTCAAGAAGAAATCAGATTCACGGGTCTTGTCAATGACCTCGGCGAGGCGTTCCCGCTGACGAAAGGACGACTGCTCGGCAGCCAGGAGTGGCACACCGGGATAGCGATTCTTGACGTCACGCAGTCCCACCAGTGTGGAGGCCGCGCGAAGAAAAAGGACTGTGAAGCCTCGTTCTTCCAGTTGGTGGGCGAAGTGTCGAGCGCTGGAGCGGTAGAAGTAGACGCGTTCGGGATGCCAGTCAGCGGCCTTGAGTATGGCCTCGCTCTCAATCATCACAATGATGTCAAGGCCGGGTGTGGCGTCACGCAGCACGCCATACCCTTCGTGGAGTTGATCAAAAGCGACGTAGCGCAGGGAGGCGACGGTCATCCCCGACACGCCTTCGAGCAATACTTCACGTTCTCCCATTCCTTGGTCCACTTCTTTCGCCATTCGAAGGGTCGTGCGCACCGTGCACAGATTTTCGGAGCGAAGCCATTCTTGGTGCGGGCGTGTGCGGTCACGAGGGCACCCTACCGGCAGGTTGGTAGCCTGCGCCGCCCTCCCTTCGGCGTCGCTCCTGATGGCGAGTGCTGTGCGCCACGCGCCACGCAGAGAACCCTTCGTAGGGCGGGGCCGAGAGACTCGAGGCACTGTCCAGAGTGGCGTGTGGGTGCTCACGAGCGGTGTGGGAAAGTGTCGTCGTCGGCGTCAAATGAAACAGTTTTGATGCTACTTTGCAGAGGCTTCCATTAAGTAAGCAAAAAAATCATTGACGGTATCGACAGGTACCAGAAAAGAGTTGGGGATGAAATTCAAGACAGCCAAGGCCTTGGCTGCGGTGACCGTTGCGGCAAGTTTTGCCGCCGCCGCGTTGCCCGCAGTGAGCTCGGCCGCATCAATGGGGATGACTGTGTCGGACACCACGTTCAACACGAGCTTCTCGACCATGTCGTACCTGAAGTCGGTTGCCGCGCAGGGTCACGGCAGCATTGCCGTTATCCTTCCCGACACCGTGTCGTCGGCCCGTTACACCGAGTTCGACGCTCCGTACCTGAAGCAGGCCTTCAAGGCCGCTGGTCTCACCACGAGCCAGTACAGCATTCAGAACGCCGGTGGTTCGGACACCACGCAGTACAACTACGCCCAGGCTGCTATCGCCCGTGGCGCCAAGGTCCTCGTCCTTGACCCGCTCGACAGCACGACCGGTTCAATCATTGAGACCTACGCCGCTGCGCACGGTGTCAAGGTTGTCGACTACGACCGCCTGACCCTCGGTGGCACCCGCTCGTACTACGTCTCGTTCAACAACGTGGCCGTTGGTACCTTGATTGGTCAGGGCCTCGTCTCGTGCATTAGCGCGTGGCACGTTGCCAGCCCCAAGGTGTACGAGATGTTCGGTGCGCCTACTGACAACAACGCCACGTTGTTCGCTCAGGGCTACAACGCCGTGTTGAAGGCCAACCCTTCGATCACTGTCGTCAAGCAGAACGTCGGTTCGTGGACGCCTTCGGTGGCCCTCTCGGACTTCCAGGGTGCGTACAGCGCGGACAGCTCGATTAACGCTGTTTTGACGCCGAACGACGCCAACGCCGCGCCAATCATTGGCTTCCTGCAGAGCCAGGGCCTGGCCCCGAAGACCGTCCCCTTCACGGGTCAGGACGCTTCGTTGACCGGTTTCCAGAACGTCATCTCGGGCTACCAGTGTGGCACCGTCTACAAGCCAATCTGGCTTGAGGCGCAGGCTGCTGCCGCCTTGGCGATCTACCTCCGTGCCGGCGTCAAGCCCACGTCGGGTCTCGTCAACGGCACCACGCCGGACTCGTTGGCAACCATCTCGAGCTTCAAGAAGGTCCCTTCGGTCCTCTTGACCCCGACCTGGGTGACCGCTGACAAGATTGAGAAGACGGTGGTGGCTGACAAGGTCATCATGCCGAAGGACCTCTGCACCACTTCGGCACCACAGGTGTCGGGTGCTCCGACCTTCGCCGCTGACTGCAAGACCTACGGCATTAAGTAAGTAGTGGCTGTGAACTCTCCCGAGACCAATCGTTCCTCGCACTCATCAAGCAATCCGGAGGCGGTTGGCTCGGGCGAGTCGGCCACATCGACGCTGCTGCGCCTGCGCGGCATCACCAAGAGTTTTGGTGCCGTGCAGGCGTTGCAGCACGTCGACCTCGACATTCCCGCTGGCCAAGTCACCGCGTTGATTGGTGACAACGGCGCGGGGAAGTCAACCCTGATTAAGACCATCTCCGGTATTCACCCACCCACCAGTGGTGAGGTGTTCTGGGATGGGCAAGAAGTAAAGATTCACACGCCTCGCGATGCGGCCTCAATTGGCATCGCCACGGTGTACCAGGACCTCGCCCTCTGCGACAATTTGGACATCGTGCAGAATATGTTTCTTGGTCGCGAACTGACGAAGAATGGTGTGCTGGACGAACTCTCGATGGAGACGGCCACCAAGCAGACCCTGCTCGATCTCTCGGTGCACACGGTCAAGTCGGTGCGACAGGTCGTGGGTTCACTGTCCGGTGGTCAACGCCAGGCCATCGCGGTCGCCCGAGCCGTTATGCGCGAGAGCCGTCTCGTCATTCTCGACGAACCAACGGCCGCCCTCGGCGTCTCGCAGACGGCCAACGTTCTTTCGCTCATTAAGACCTTGTCCAGCCGAGGTATTGCGGTCATTGTTATTACGCACAACCTCGCGGACGTCTTCTCCGTCGCGGACAACATTGCCGTGATGTACCTCGGCAACCTGGTGAGCCAGGGACCCATCCACCAGTACGACACCACGAGTGCCGTTGAACTCATCACGACCGGTCAGTCGAGCAGCGTGCCCGCTCAGCTGATCCCCAACAACTAAGAGGTCCTTGTGTCAACCACTCCTCCCACCCTCGCGTCACAGACACCTTCGAACCCCTGGACGGTGTTGTGGCTCCGTCTTCGCCGGGGCGACAGCGGCATGATTCCTATCGTCGTCGGTCTGATTGCCCTCTGCGTCTACTTCCAGGCTCGGAGCAGCAGCTTTCTCACGGCCGGTAACTTGAACAATCTCTCGATTCAGGCCACCGGCTACGTCCTACTCGGCATGGCGGAGATCTGGCTCCTCCTCCTGGGCGAAATCGACCTCTCGCTCGGCTTCCTCTCGGGACTTTCCGGTGCGGCCGCTGTCATCTTGACCGACCTCCAGTTCCACTGGCCGTGGTTCGCTGGTATCGCTATGGCGCTCCTGGTCGGTACCGTGGTTGGTCTCTTCTCGGGGGCCTTGGTTATTGGCCTTCGTTTGCCGTCATTTATCGTCACGTTGGCGATTCAGTTGGCCCTGCTGGGTATTTTGATCTGGGTCGTTGACGCGCAGGGTACCGGTGGCACCATTTCAATCGTGAATGGCCAACTGCACAGCATTGTGTATGGCCACCTCTCGGTGGTGTGGACCGACATCTTCATCGGGGCCACCGTCATCGGGCTGATTGTGCTGTCCTTCGTGCGCAACCAGAACCGCCGGTCCCGCGAACTGGACACCACACCGACGGCCTTCCTCCTGATCCGCGCCGTCTTGCTGGCCGCCGCCGGCGTGTTGGCGTCGTGGGTGTTCAACACCAACCGTGGGTATTTCACTTTGAAGATTCAGGGCATGCCCTACGCCATCGTCATCCTCGGGGTCATGGTCGCCGCATCGACCTTCTTCCTCAACCGGACAAAGCCAGGTCGGTACCTCTACGCGATTGGCGGCAACCAAGAGGCCGCTCGTCGTGGCGGAATTCAGGTGAATCGCTACCGGGTTCTCGCCTTCGCCCTCGCGGGCTTCACGTCGGGAGTTGCCGGTCTCGTCTACGTGTCGAACTTGAACGGTATTAACGACGCTGTTCCCGGTGGTACCCAGGTCCTCTACGCCGTCGGCGCTGCCGTTATTGGTGGCACCAGTCTCTTTGGTGGACGCGGCAAGATGGTCCACGCGCTCGTGGGTGGTGTCGTCATCGGTGTGATCTATAACGGCATGGCGCTGCTCTCTATCTCCGTCTACGGCCAGTACCTCGCAACCGCTGGCGTGTTCCTGGTCGCCGTGACCATCGACAACGTCGCTCGTCGCGGGTCAACCGTTTCTCGCTGACATCACGTCGGAAACAACAACGGCCGCTCACCACGTGGTGAGCGGCCGTTGTTGTTTTGCGTTGGGACTACAGGTGCGCGGCGAGGAAGGCTTCGACGGCGCGATAGTAGGTGAAGCGGTTCTCGGGCTTCGCGAATCCGTGACCCTCATCGGGGAACAACAGGTACTCGTGCTCAATACCGGCCGCGGTCAGGGCCGCCACGATCTGCTCGGCTTCGGCCTGCTTGACACGGGGGTCATTGGCCCCCTGGGCGATGAGGAGCGGGATGGTGATCGCCGTGGCCTTCGAGAGCGGTGAACGTTCCCAGAGAAAGTCGGCCTCCGTTGCAATGTTGCCGACGCGCTGATTGAACTGCTCAATAATTGGCGCCCAGTATGGGGGGATCGATTCAATCAGGGTCTTCAGGTTTGAGGGACCGACCAGGTCAATGGAGCAGCGGAAGAAGTCCGGCGTGAAAGCGGCACCGACGAGGGCGGCGTAGCCGCCGTACGAGCCACCCATGATGGCCACGCGGTCGGCGTCCACCCACCCCTGGCTCACCGCGTAGTTCACGGTGTCGATGAGGTCGTCGTGCATCTTGGCGCCCCACTCCTTGTCGCCCGCGTTGATAAAGGCTTTGCCGTAGCCGGTCGAGCCACGGAAGTTCACCTGGATGCAGACGTAGCCACGGTTCGCGAGGAACTGGGCCTCGGGGTCGAAGCCCCAGGTGTCACGGGCCCACGGTCCACCATGCACATTCAGAACCGCCGGTAAGGCGGTCCGCTCGACACCGACGGGGAAAGTGATGTAGCCCTGGAGAGTGAGGCCATCGCGGGAGGTCAGCGAGAAGGTCTCCATCGAGGCGAGCTCGTACCCGTCGAGCGCGGGCTGTGTTGAGAAGAGGAACTGGCTGCGCTTGGTCCGACGGTCGAAGGCGAAGTAGGGCACCGACCCGTTGTCGGTGGTGAAGTTAACGAGCCACACGGCGTCGTCGTCGTTACTGCTAATTGACGGGTCGCCGTGGTGCAGCGCGCGCACCAGCGCGAAATCCTCGGCCACTGACTCGTCGAGCACGTGGTAGGCGGAGCGACCCTTAAGGACGGTGACAATCTGCGGTTCGAGCGTCTGCGGGTGCAGCAGCACGCCGGTGATGTCAGCCTCGGGGTCACGGATGATGTCGCTCACTGAACCGGTCGCGAGGTCGATGCGCACGAGGCCGGCGGTGTTTTCGCCGAGGGAACTAATGGCTACCAAGGAGGTCCCGTCGGCACTGATGGTTAGCGGCGTGGTGGTAAGGGTATCTTCGTGACCCACCTCCAAGAGGACGCGCCACTCGTTCACCGCACCGTCACCGACCAGTACCTCGAAACCACCGTTGGCGAGCGGTCGGACCCCACCGCGGACGCACATATCGCTGTCGATGAGCCATTCGACGATGCCGGGGTTTTCGGCGCGCTTGGTGAGTGCACCCGTCGTCAGGTCGAGGTGGTAGAGGTCGTGGAGCTCAGGGTTGTCCTTGTTGATACCGAGCAGGATCTCGTTGGGGTGATCCTGGTCACCCCACAGCAACTGGACCGCGACGTCGTCAAAGGGGGTGAGGAGGCGCTGCGCACCAGTCTCGAGATCGACGTCGAAGAGGCGCCAGTTCTCGTCACCGCCGGTGTCAAGCAAGAAGAGGATGTGGCGACCATCGTGGGCCCACATGTAGCGGCGAATGCCGCGGTCGCGGTCAGTCGTGACCACGGTGGCGGCGTCGAAATCAATGCCGTTGGCCGAGTCGCCGCTGATCTGAAGTGGGGCCACCCACAGGTTGAGAACGCCCTCGACAGGAGCGACCCACGCGATGTGCGTGGCGTCGGGAGATAACTGCGCGAGCGCGCGCTCAGGATTGCCAAAGAGTGTTTCGAGAGGAATCAAAGAAGTCATCTCACCGTATTACCATCTGGTCGGGTTGCTCGTTTCATCGAAACGATGCCGAAGGGGGCGCACGCCATGAAACACGGACTGTTCTTGCCGGCCTTCGACGGCCTCGCCGATGCGGCACGGATGGGTGATTTAGCGGTGGCGGCCGAGGCGGCCGGGTGGGACGGCTTTTTCGTCTGGGATCACCTTCGGTACAGTCCGCCCGTCCGCGACATTGCCGATCCCTATCTCTGCCTCGCGGTCATGGCGCAACGAACTTCTCGCCTCGTTCTCGGTCCAATGGTCACGCCGCTGATTCGGCGTCGACCACAGGTGGTGGCCCGCCAGGCCGTCACCCTCGACCACCTGTCAAAGGGTCGCCTGGTGTTGGGCTTCGGTATTGGCGACGACTATCCCGACGGGGAGCTCGCGTGCTTCGGCGAGCGCACCGACGCCGTCGAACGGGGTCGGGCACTCGACGAAGGCCTCACCGTACTGACGGGACTCCTCTCCGGTGAGGTCGTTGACGTCGATGGCGAGTACTACCAGGCTCGTCAGGTCGCCTTTTCGCCACTACCCGTGCGCCCGTCAGGGATTCCATTCTGGACGGCCGGGCGGTGGCCGAACGCTGCCCCGATCCGTCGGGCCGCTCGGTACCAGGGGATGATGGTGATCCAGGTCACGGAACCCGAACAGGTGGTGGCACTCCGTGAGCGTCTCGCCGCGGAGGGAGCCGACTTGGCCACCTTTGACATCGCAGTCTGGGGCCAACGCGACGAACAGTTGCAGTATCGACCCGACGACCGCTACGACGCGTGGGCCGCTGCCGGTACGACGTGGTTTCTCACCGGTCCTGGTCCGTTCGGTCTGGTCTACGACGAGGTACGGGAGTACGTCACGGCCGGTCCGGCGCGTTAGTGCGCTGACTTACGGAGAAATGCGTCACGACATCCGGGGGCGCAGAAGTAGTACGTGACGCCGTCCACGGCGGCCGTGGCGCTCGCTGTGGCGATGGTGACGTTCATGCCGCAGATGGGGTCGGTCGCGTACCGTGCGGAGGGTGTTCGCCGGCGCCCTCGGCGCGCCACCACGACAACCCCGGCGAGTGCGACTAGGGCGATCACGTTGAAGGTGGTGGTGACGGCGCTCAGGTGGAAGTTGGGCGCAGCGACGTGATCGCTGCGATGGGGCGAGAGGTGGAGGGCGTCAAAGAGGGCTTGGGTGAGCAAGCCGGTCAGGCTCATGACGAACCAGAAGGTGAGGACAAGTCGTCGGGTTACCCGTGGTCCGTAGTAGCTGGCATAGATCGCCATGAGGGGAATGGTGAGGAGATCGGCGTAGATGAAGGAAAGGGTGCCGCCGAAGGACAGACCCTGGTGCCACAGGGCATTGGCGAGCGGGATGTTGCCCACCGAACAGACAAAACTCAACGCCGCAAGGATCGGACCGCTGACAACATTTTCCAGTGCACCGACCATTCCGTGGTGAACCAAAAAGAGGTCGCGCCAGGCCTGCGCCGGGATCAGTTCGGCGCAGGCGCCAGCGACGAGAAAACCAATGATGAGTTCGCTCCGCACCATGGTGAGGTCACCGAGGGTGAAGGCGGCCGCGTCGTAGAGAGTGGTCGGTTCGTCATCCGGCGCCACCAGTGCGACGGGTCGGGTCATCATTGTTCGGAGCACGCGGGGGAGTACGAGGGCGAGGAGCGTAATCATGAGTATCCCGCCGACAACTTCGGCCGCGGCGAAGCGCCAGCCCATGAGGGACCAGAGCACGAGGCCGAGGTCAACGACGAGGTTGGTGCTGGCCACCATGAAGATAATGGCGGTGGTGAAGTCACTGCCCTTGTCGTAGAGGCTCTTGGCGATTGCACTCGCCGCGTACGAGCAACTTGAGCTCAAGGCGCCCCAGATACTGGCGCGGACAATGGTACGTGGCGTGTGACTACCGAAACGCTGAGCGATGGCTCTTCGTGAACCGAAGGCCTGAATCAGCCCTGACGTCGTAAAGCCCAGCACCAGCGCCCAAAAGGTGTCGTAGAGCATGGACCAACTGCTGAGCAGCGAGCGACCGAGATGGTGAAGGAGGACCACGCCTTCAGGCTAGTGAGCGAAGACTTCCGTCACGGTGTTGCCATTGGCATTGGTCACCCAGAGGTGGCTACCGTCAAACGCGATGCCCTTGGAGTTATCGAAGCCGTAGGTGGCACCCGACAGCGTCTGCTCGAGTGAACCATCACTGGCGCGTATCTCGGTCAGACTGTTGCCGCCGGCGTTGGTGACCCAGACGTTACGCCCGTCAAAGGCGACCCCGACGGGGGCATTGAAACCGTAGGAACTGTCACTGAGCACCCGCACCAAACTGCCGTCAATGGTGTTGATTTCAGTCACTGAATTGTTGCTGGTGTTGGCGAGCCACAAGTGCGTGCCGTCGAAGGCGAGGTCGCCCACACTGCTGTGCAGTCCGTACGAAGTGTCGGAGACGTTCTGCACCAGTGAACCATCGCTCGTCGCTAGTTCACTCAACGTGTCGCTCCCCGCGTTGGTGACCCAGACGTGGGAGCCATCAAAGGCGACGTGAAAGGGAGTGACGAAGTTATAAGGGGCCCCGCTGAGCACCTGCACCAGACTGCCGTCACTCGTGTTGAGCTCCGTCACCGAATTACCGCCCGCGTTGACAACCCAGAGATGACGTCCGTCAAAGGCCGTCGATAAGGGGCTGTCGAGTTTGTCAGCGCCGTCGGACACCACGCGCACCAGGCTGCCATCAACGGCATTGAGTTCGGTAACGGTGTTACCAAGGGTATTGGCCACCCAGAGGTGCGTCCCGTCGAAGGTAATGCTGAGGGGTGCGTTGAACCCGTACGGCGCACCCTTGATGACCTGAACGAGGGAGCCCGTGCTGGCGTTGAGTTCGGTCAGTGAGTTGCCGTAGGCGTTGGTCACCCAGACGTGGGTGCCGTCGACGGCGACCCCGAGAGGGTTGTTGAAGGAGTAGGACGGGTCGTTGAAGGTCATTCCCCAACTGCACAGCGTCACGAGGATGCACGATACGGGTGAGCCATCACGCCCCGGCGCACCAGTAGCGCCCGTCGCACCCCGCGGTCCTGTCGCACCCACCGCACCCGTAGCGCCAGCGACACCTCGCGGTCCACTGGCCCCGACGGATCCCCGCTCACCGGTGGGACCCGGTAGACCAGCGGCACCGTTGTTCCCCGGCAGACCGCGGGGGCCGGTGGGCCCTACGCCTCCCTTTGCTCCGGTGGCACCGACCGCAGCGCCACGGGACGTCGTACCCCACGAAACAAGCCGACCCTTGGCACAGGTAATTGGCGTGGTGCTGACCGACTGCAATTCGGCCGTGGTGAGGCAGGCGTAGAGCGCAATTGATGAAGCTGACGGGGGTGCGGTCGTGGTGGTCGGGACGGTCGAGCGAGGTCGAGCGTGGTGTGACGATGTGGAGGCGGCAACCACCACGCCAGTGATGATGACGCCAATTCCCACAGTTACTACTGCGTTGATGAGCGATGAGAATGGGTGCGTGAGTCGCATGGGGCCTCGTCGTTGGAAACTACCTTCATGTTTAGACGGTGCGCGCGGCGTTCTGTTGTCACAGGCGTGGTCAAAGCGGTAGTTCGAGGGCCGTGAATAAGGTGCCGGCTCGCTCGCTGCACGATGAAACTGTAAGGTGACACACCAGACGGATCACAATTGGGAGTCCCTATGCCATCAAGTACTACCGCTCGCACGACGTACCGCACGTATCTTCTGGGTGCACTTATTCCGGTCCTGGTAGTAGCCGCTATTGGCACCACGCTGGTGCTGCGCTCATCTTCGTCCAAGGCGTCCCCGACGAAGGAACTCTGTGGCGTCCTCGCCAATATTGCGGCGTACGGAGCCAAACACCCACCGAAGCACACGTACCCCGACCTGAAGGCCACCCTGACCTACGACCACGGCCAGTTCGCCTCGGTGACGGTGGCACCACCAGCCATTGCGGGCCCGGCGGCCACAGCCACGGCGTCGAGTGCCGCGCTGTTGGCTGATATTGCCACCATCCAGGCCAAGGTCAAGATGAGCAAGGCGTCGTTGAACGCCGCCATCAACGACATCAAGGTGTGGAAGAAGGCCAACGCGTCCTTATCCACCTGGCAAAAAGCCACCTGTAAGTAACGACCCTACGGCGTCACTGCTCCGTAGCCCTGGTAGCTGTAGTACTTGATCCAGCTCACGCTCATCGTGCCCGAGGAGCCATCGGCGGCCGAAGTACCGGCAGGGATGGCGTCTTGCAGGATGAGGAAGAAGGGCTGATCGAACGGCCAGACCTGACCACCAATGGTGAAGGTCGACGTTGACGTGCCAATCTGCTGCGTGATGGTGCCGGCACTGGCGTTGTAGGTATCGCTGCCGTAGACGTAGCCGTCGAGGGTGAACTGAATCTCGTTCGGTGTCCAGAGCAGGCCGAAGGTGTGGTACCCACCCGACAGGTTGGAGATCGGGGAAACGCTCATCGTGACACCACTCCCGCCGTTCCAGTCACCGCCACCGGGGTAGTTGCCGTGCAGTGTGGCCTGATCCACCGAATTGTTGGCGAGGCCTTCCATGATGTCGATTTCGCCACTGTTGGGCCAGCTGGTGCCCGTAAAGAAGTTCTGACCGAGCATCCAGAACGCGGGCCAGTTGAAGGAGCCGGATGGCACCTTGATGCGTGCCTCGAGCTGACCGTAGAGGAAGTTGGCCTTACCGGCGGTTGAGATACGCGCCGAAGTCCAGTTTCCTCCGGAAGCACAACTAGTGGTGCACGTGGCCGTAATGGCTAAGTTGCCGTTGCCGTCGAGACTGACGTTTGCGGGGTTGGCGGTGTTGGTCTGGATTTCACCGGTGCCGTACGGCCAGTTCGGGAGGCCATTGGCAACGCCGACGTACTGACCGATTTCCGGGGTCCAAATTGATGAAGAGACTGCCGTACCGGCCGAGCCACTGAAGGTCTCCGACCACAACAGGGGGCCAGCGGGAGTGGTGTCGTAGTTGGTGACGGTGGTCGCCGAAGGAATCACGATGAGATCAACTTCAGCCGTAGCCTGATTGACCGTTGTATTCGGATTTGCGGTGGGAACGTCAGAGCCAACTTGGAGCAGTACCCGTGTCCACGGGTAGGTGGATTCATTGGCGTGGGCCGTCGTGTTGGACGTGAGATCCGTTGGACGGACGCCCGTATTCGAATTGGTGTTGACCATTGTGAACGTCACATTGCCCTGTGAATCGGTCGTGCCGCTCAGGGAGCCGGGATTGGCGGTCAGTCCACTGGAGCTCCAGGTGGTGCCATTCGATCCCGAATACCCGAGATTGTCAATCAGCGTGACGGCCTGATTGCCGAGGGCGAGGCCCGTGGGGCCCGTGACGTGCCACGTCATCGTGACGGTGCTCCCCGCGGTGACGTAGGCGTAGCCGTAGGTGTCAGAACCCTCAAAGTAGGCGTTGAGGAACCAGCTTTGCGCGTTCGCCGTGTCATCAATGATTGACCCATTAATACCGGCGATGGACGTGAGTGTGGCGACGTCTGGCGCCGCAAACGTTGGTGTGGTGTTCGCTACAAAAGTGAAAGTAACGCTCGCTGAGGTGGCTGAAAGGTAGCCCGCGCTCGCCGCCTTGGTGGCCGTCACGACGCAAGAGTGCGGTGCGGTCACCAACAGGACACCCGGAGTTGACTGCGAGCAACCGGTGCCCGTGACGCTGAAGGTCACGGCACCGGTGCCTGAGCCGCCACTGGTCGTGAGATTCACGCTGGTTGACACCGTGTTGGTGGTTTGCGTGTTGGCAATCGACAGCGTTGCTTGCGGTGAAGCAGCGCCCGTTCCTGGAATAAGGATGAGGTCGACGCGATCGGTCGCCTGGTTCACGTCGGCAGTGGGATTACCCGTGTACACGTCAGTACCGATTTGGAGAAGGAAGCACGACCACGGTTGGGTTCCCTCGTTGGACTCAGCACCAGCCGTCGTGGTGAGGTCGCTCGGGTTCGCCCCCGTCAGCGTGTTGGTGTTGTTCACCGTGAATGTCACGTTGCCACTGGCGTCCGTCGTGCCAGTGAGGGCACCCTGAGGATTGGTGTTGAGACCACTCTGGCTCCAGGTTGTGCCGGTGGCACTCGAGTTAGCCAGATTGTCGAGCAGCGTGACGGGCTGGTAGGCCAAGATCTGGCCACCGGACCCGGTGACGTGCCACGTCATTGTGGCCGCTTTGCCCGCAACAAGGTAGTTCATGTACCAGTGGTCGGTGTTGTTGTAGTACGCGTTGATGAAGTAGGACTGACCGTTGGTGGTGTCATTGATCTGCGCACCATAGGTGCCGGACACTGAGGTCAAGACGGCGGTGTCCGGGTTTGAGACAGTCGGGGAGTCACCAGACGCTGTGCCCGACACGTGGCTAATGGCACTGCTGTATCCCGTACGACTCACAGTGAGTGTCACTGTTGAGGACGCTCCGGGAGCCAGGCCAGTGACCGTGACAAGACCGCCTGACGAGACGGTGACGGTGCCGGTCGTTGATGAAGCGACATAAGTGTTGGCGGTGGTGAAGTTCGTCACCGTGAAGTGAAAACCGCCGATAGCACTGCTCGACGAAGAGACGGTCGGCGTCAATGATGTGCCCGCGACGGTTGTCGTTGTCGTGGCCGGTACGGTCGTCGTCGTCGTTGGCGGAACCGTCGTCGTGGTCGTCGTAGTCCCCGGCGCATCCTTGGTTACCACGAGCGTGATTTTCTTGGTGACCGCCTTGAAGTCAGTTGTGCCGCCATAGCTCAGGAGCACCACGTGGTGACCAACGCCAACCGCAGAGATGCCGTGGGTGGCGACGTTGAAGGTGCCGGTTGAGTCGGAGGCCAGGACTTGACCGTCGAAGCTCAGTGAAAGACCACCCTGCGGCGTGTTACTCGTTGTTGGCGAGATCCCCGCCGTGACGGTGAGCGCGGCGAGTTGCGATGGCGTGAATGTCGTCGCCGACGTACTGAGTGCCAGCACCGGTGTCGCCTGCTTCACCACCAGTGAGGTTGTTGCCGTGGCCGATCGCGTTGCGTCGTCGCCGGAGTAGGTGACGGTGATGGGGTAGGTAGTGACGTCGGGTGTTGGGCTAGACGATGTGCAACTCACCGCACCCGAGGTGAGGGTGCCACTGCAGAGTGTGCTCGACCCTTGGCTGAACGTCACGGTACCGGACTGCGCATTACTGACCGACGCGGTAAAGGTCATGGTTGATCCGTACGTCACCGAGAGTTTTTTGGCGGAAATCTTGGCCACGGCTTTTGGCACAATGTTGGAGGCGACTGCGGCCACCGACGTGACGTGGCTGCTGTTCGTCGCGGTCACCGACACGGTGTAGCTGTTGCCATTCGTGAGGCCCGAGATCTTGAAGCTAAGCCCCGTGGACTTCAAAGTCTTTGTGGCAACGATGGTTCCCACGGCGTCCGTGGCGGTGAGGGTATACCCAGCGATGACTCCAGTTCCGCTGGATGGTGCAGTCCAACTGGCGGTAATGCTTCCGGCGTTGGCCACGACGGTGAGTGATGGTGCTCCCGGGGCTCCTGTCGAGGTTGCAACGGCAGTGGTCGAGGCGCTCTCGTTTTGGTAGCCGGAACGGGACGTCGTCACCGTGACCGTAGCCGTCGCGCCGGGGGTGACACCCGTGACGGTGACGAGTCCCGACGAGGAAATGGTCGCCGACCCTGTGGGCGATACCGACGCGCTCCAGTTGCTCGACGAGCTGTAATTCGTGATTTGAGTAGTGAAGCCATTTTGTGTCGGTGTTGGACTAGTGAAAATGGGTGTAACACCGGCGTTGGTCGCGGCCGGAATAACGATGAGGTCAACTAAGTCGGTGGCCTGATTGACGTTGGCCAGATTGGTGTCGGTAATGACATCACTTCCCACCACCAAGAGGAAGCGTGACCACGGGTAGGGCCCTTCGTTCGCGGCCGCCGCCGAAGCGGTGGTGAGGTCGGTGGGCCGCACGCCGGAGGCGGCGTTGGTGTTGGTAACGGTAAAGGTCACGACACCGCTCGCATCGGTGGTACCGCTAAGAGTGCCGCCCAGGAAGCTATTCGGTGCCGTCGCGGTGTTTGGATTGTTGTTGAGTCCGGCCACGTTCCACGTGGTGCCGGATGAATTGGAGTAGGCCAGGTTGTCTTCGAGGGTAACTGGCGTATTCGCGAGGGGGCTGCCGTTCGAGCCGGTGACCAACCAGGTGAGGGTGACGCTGCTCCCAGCGTCGAGGTAGTTCTCGAACAGTCGATCCGTTGGCGAATAGTAGGTGTTGATCCAGCCCGATGCAGTGGCGGTGTCGTTGATCGATGTTCCGTCGATGCCCGAAATATTCGTCAGCACGGCGGCATCGGGGTGCGCGTACGACGCGCTCGTGGCTCCGGCACTGGATGAGAACGTAACTGCCGTTGCCAGGCACGCGAGACCAACAATCAGGCGGGGGAGGTTTTTCATGACGACCTAACTGGGTTACCTACAAAATGTCTACCACCGACTCACCTATTCATAGAAAAACTTTCGCCCAATTAACGGTCAGAATTGACGGTGGCGTCAACGACGGTAGGCCACGAGAAGTGCATGAGTAGCAGGCGTCACAAGGTGGCACCGTGGAACTCTCACGCGTGACAATGTTCGAATCTCAACCCATTTCACAGCAAAGTGGAAATAATCAGTTTTCTTGCATTTCGGTTTGTAAACGAATTTTTAATGTGGTAGAAAATTTGTCGGTAGTACTACATCTCCAAGGGGGGGAATTTAATGATTAAAAGTCATTTCAAAAAGTTTGCCACGCTCTCATTGAGCGCGGCGCTTTTTGCAGGAATCGGCATCACCGCCTCGGCGAGTGCCACAACGTCATCGCTCAAGTCGCAAACGATTGCGATTGCGAGTTCGGTGAGTTTGACCGGTACCGCTGGTACGCCAGTCAACTTGAGCTCGAGTGGCTCGACCGGTACGGGCACTATCTCCTACGCGACCAAGACGAAGAATTGTTATGTTGGTTCGAACGGTGCCTCGGCAACACAGGTCATTGCGACAGTTGCTGCGACGACATGCTCAGTCACAGCCTCGATTGCCGCTGACAGCACCAATGCCGCTGCCACTTCAACCGCGGTGAACATCGTGTTTGCCGGGGCGCAGCAGGCCGGCTTTTACGTGGAAAACGGTGGGTCGGTGGGCAAGGCGCCTAACGCAACGCCAACACCATTCGCCAATGACGCCAGCTTGAAGGGCGTGTGGCTCGCTGGATCCACTGGTGGTTCAGGATCCGGCAAGGTTACCTACGCGACATCGACGACAGGTTGCTCCGTTACGGCGAACAAGTTGACGACGACGTCAACTACGCCAATCGTGTGTTCCATCACGGCGACCAAGGCGGGCTCAGGCAAGTATGCGGCCATCACGTCTCCTGCATTGAGCGTGCAGTTCCAGAACATTGCCTATGCCGCCCACCTCACGTCAATTACCGGATTGTTGACCGGTACCAAGACGCTGAACTACGCCGGCGACTACGCAAGTGGTGGCGACACGTGGTTTCTGAACCAGTACTACTCTTCTCTCGACAACTGGCTGTTGAACTACGTTGCTGCGGGCTCGACGGTCTCGGAGACGTGGACGGTAACGGGCAGTGACGGCAAGCCGGCCGCGAACCTCCCGGTGACCTTCGAGGGTGCGGTTGCTAACGGAAACCTTGGCGGTAACTGGGACGGCTTCGGCATGTCGCTGGACACGTCCTTTGGTGTTGACAAGAGCACCGATGGTTTCCGCATGACGGGCTACACGAACAATAAGGGTGAAGTCACCTTCACCTTCAAAAACACCGACACTGCCACTGGTCTGAACCCCAATGACACCACGACCGCTGCTGGCGCCAACGTAAATCTTGGGTCATACCCATGGTCACGTGGTGCGCTCATCGTCGGCCGCCCATCGAAGCTGGTTGGTACGAACGGGTCGATCACCAGTCAGGGTTGGACAGACGGAAAGACTTACACGTGGGATGCTGGCGGCCTCGGTGCTTCCGGGACCACGCAGGTTACTGACTTGGTTGACTTGATTGTTGTGCCTGGCGCTTCAGCGAAGACCGCACAGTTGCCAGTCTCGATCAGCAACACCTCGACATCAGCGGCTAACGGTGCGTCAATTACGTTGACGGCTACCGGTGGTTCTGGTAGCGGTAGCGTCACCTTTGCTGCAACGGGCACTGGCTGCACACTTGCCGGTAACTCTTTGAGCGTCACTAACGGTGCTTCGTCCATCTGCCATGTCACTGCGACAAAGGCCGGCGACAGTACCTACGGAGCGGCCACTTCGTCCTCAGTCGACTTTGGCTTTGGTTCAGTCGACACTCCGTCAGCACTGACGCCCGACACCGTGACGGTTGCAGTTACTAGCAACAACAGTGGTTTGCTGAATGCCAACGCCATTCCCAACACGAACGGCTGGTTCAGCCCAGTTGGATTCGGCTGGTTGGCTGCAAGTGGCTGGAACTACCACTTCGTTCACGCCGGCGCTAACTTGACCTTCACCTACACCGTTACGGGCTCGAATGGTAATCCTTTGGTGGGCGTGCCCGTGAAGATGATTGAGTCCTTCAATGGTGCGAACAACGCGATGAACTACACCCTCACGGGAGCCACCGCAAATGACACCCTTGACACCTATGGCAACCCCTCAATGCTGACGGACTCCAACGGTCAGGCGATCTTCACCGTGACGGTTGCACCTACCGTTGCTGCCACGACTGCACCGACGGCCCTCGACGCGAACAACGGTCAGAGTTTGGACCCGGCCAACCCGTTCAGCCACGTGGCCTTGCAGGTTGGTAACGACGTGCTGGCCGGAGCTGGCGTGAACGAAGTGTTCACGCTCTCCGACATCATCGTCGTGCCGGACTCCTACACCGGAGCCTAGGCAGCCTCAAAAAACCGCCCCCTCGCTGGTCCGAAGTCTGGACCAGCGAGGGGGCGGTTTTTGTTGTCGAGGTGAATTCTTTATATGTTTGACGGAGAAATTTCCAGACGAGCGACCGTCAATTTTTTGGAGTGTCATCGATGGTGACCGTTGAACCGCTCTTGCTATTGGAGCATGACTCCGCAGACTGCCTTTGGGCTTGGTAGCCCTTTGTTTGCAATCGGTGGTTTGCTAGCCACGTGACTTAGGCTGGCGCTACGTAATCAGAACACGATGCAAGGCCTGGACGAAAAAGTCTGCGGCCTCTGTGCTGATGCTCAGGGGCGGCTTTATTTTCAGAATGTTCTGGAAATCTCCGGTAGGTTGCATCACGACACCCAAACGAAGTAGCTCGTCGCAGATCAACCCTGTCTCTCTGGTGGCTGGTGCCAAGGTAGTTCGGTCTCGCACGAATTCGGTTCCAAGGTAGAGACCGGACCCGTGAGTTGTGCCGATGAGGGGCTGTTTTGTTGCGAGGTCTTCAAGCTGTCGCTTGAGGTGACCCCCCACAATGCGAGCATTGTCTTGGAGGCGCTCTTCTTCGATAAGCGACAGGACTGTCGATCCGATGACGCTGGAGAGCGGACTGCCACCTGTCGAAGAGAAGAAGTACCCCTGCGTTCGATACATCGCGGCGACGGCCTTCGAGGTAATCACGGCGCCCAGTGGGTAGCCACCACCAATTGACTTGGCGACGGCAACAATGTCGGGGACCACACCTTGTTCCTGAAAGCCCCAGAACCAGTGCCCCAGGCGTCCGAAGCCGACTTGGACTTCGTCAGCGATAGCCAAACCGCCCTGTTCGCGAATGGCGCCGTAGACGGCCTTCAGATAACCCGGTGGGAGGGCGACCCCACCGGTATTGCCGAAGTACGGTTCGGCGAGGAATCCCGCGAGTGGGGTTCCCGCCGCCACGAGGTCGCGAATGACGTCGACCGCCTCCTCGGCGTAGCGGTAGGACTCTGGACCCCGGTGGGTCCCGCGGTAGCTGTTAGCGGAGTCCACCGTGTGCACCCAATCGGGTCGGGAGGAGAGGGCGTTCGGATTGTCGGCAATGGAGGTCGACACGGCATCGCTGGCGTAGGTCCAGCCGTGGTAGGCCTCCCGCATCGCGAGGATGTCTTGCCGTCCGGTCGCGGCCATAGCAATGCGAATCGCGAGGTCGACTGCCTCGGAACCGGAGTTGACGAGGAATACCGTGTCGAGTTCCTCGGGCAGGGTGGCTGAGAGCTGTTCGGCGTAGTTCGTGATGGCCTCGTAGTTGAAGCGAGAGTTCGTATTGAGCAGGTGCAGTTGGCGATTCGCCGCCTCAGCAATTCTCGGGTGCGAGTGACCGACTGAGGAGACATTGTTCACCATGTCGAGATAGACCCGACCATTGACGTCGATCAAGAACTCCTTCCAGCCTCGCTCAATCTGCGGGGGCTGGTCGTAGTAGTGCTCCTGGACCTCGGCGAGCACGATACCGCGCCGCTCCAGAAGGGTGTTGGTGTGCGGTCGCTGGTGTGGGGTGAGGCCAAGAAGCGGAGCTGGGTCAAATGCCACGGCGTGCCAGCCAGAAAGACAACTCGCGGGAATCTTCGTTGGCACATTGGCCACCGCGTTACTGTGCCATTGGATAGTCAACTCGCGCTTGGCTGGCACCGTTGCGACTACGGTGCCAGCTTCAACCGGTCCGCTTAGCGTTGCGAGAGCTCCCAGCAGGTCTATGGTGCTCTCGGCTGCGGTTAGCGTTACGCCACGAGACGTGGAACTCACCGTTCCCGCCATCGGGGCTGACAGGGCCCGCTCAGTCGACGACCACAACGTGAGTCCTGTCGTGATGGTGGCCGGCTCCACCATGCTCAGTGGGGGTGATCCGGCGAGTACGACTGCGTCATAAGGGACAACGGCGAGGGCGGGCCCGGAATCGAGGGCTTCGAGCGCGGCCCGTTCGACAATGGCTGCGTCCATCCAGGCGCCGTTGTCATTAAGGGGTGAGGTGACGCTCGTGTCCAGAATGACTACCGAGTCTGAGTCGGTCGAAAAGAGGAGCGAAGTCGTCGTGGGAACCTCGAGGGGTACCGTCACCAGGTCGAGTGCCTCGCGAAGGAGTGTCGTCATGACGAGTGGTGGCAGCGCGCAGGCACGCTCGAAGATACGCCACTCTCGTCCCTGCGCTGTGGCCGCGTAGTGGTTGTCAGGATCGAGGTCGGCCTGCTGCCGACCGCTGACTACAAGAACTGCGCCACGGAGCACTACCAAAGGCCAGAGGGCGATGACTTCCTCTTCGCTCAACGGACGGTGGACGTGAAAGGCCCGCACAACGTTGAGAAGGTCCTTTGGCGAGACGTTTTCGTGGTGCAGCAGGCTCGAGAGGGTAATCGCTAACTCCGCAATGGCCCAGGAGTTTGCCACGTCACCAAAGTCAATGATGCCGTCGGGTAGCGGTAGCGAATCGAGAGATGCAACCAGGTTGTCGTCCGTGAGGTCAAAATGACCGAGTTGCTGGGGAAGGGCGGCCTCAACTGCGCTGATAGTTGCCCACGCCGCCTCCGACGCCTCGTCGATGAGGGCTCGCTCGGCGTCAGTTCCGATCCACGGAATGGTCTCGAGCGCACGCCGAGCGTGCCGAAGGTCCCACTGTGTTGTCCGTGAGGCCGCCGGGTGAACGAGTGAGGAGAGTGCCTGACTCACCCGTCCGGCGATGTCACCCATGCGGGCCATCGTGAAGCCGGTGAGTGTTGACGTCTGGGTGAAGGTACCGCCGGGCAGGTAGGAGAAGAGGCGGACGTGCCGACGACCCTCGCTGGTGTTCAGCCAGGCGGAGACTGGGCGATTGCGGTGATGGAGAATCGTGGTGACGCGGAGATCCGGGAGTGTCGTGGCGAGGTGGTCACTCACCGTGTTCTGGAGTTCAATCTCTGAGTCGGAGAAGACGGGGTTGCTGACTTTGAGAACACCGTAGGGCGCGTCGTCACCGGGACGCGTCACCAGAAAATTCTGATCCTGCTGACTTCCCAGGGGCGAGATCGTGACCTCGAGATCGAACTCGGTATGAAGGAGAGTGACCACTTCGTCAATCGGTAACGAGGGTGAGACGAGCGCGCCGTGGTCGAAGAAGTTGAAGAGCGGCTGGTCGAACGCATCGGGGTTCGTCATGGTGCGTGGTCCTTACTGACTGGGCACAATCGCCACAACTCCAATTTAAGCCACCCCCACGGCAAAGTCGACACCAGAACTGTTTGAGTCCCATTTTCACTCCATCGTGCTACGGTGACGGCGGAGGGCAGCTGACGCATCAACTCTGTCAACGCCAGCAATCCGAGGAGTGAGAGGACGAAATGTCAGCACGAGGATCGCGCGTTCGTCGGCGAGGGCGTGACGCACGCGCATGACGTCGCTCTTTTGTGCGACCTGTGGTGCACCCTTGCAGGGGTTCCCCTTCTGCGGGAACTGTGGTCGCCGTAATCCTGACTTTGACCAGGCCGTTGAAGCGCCCCACGAGTTCACTTCTGACGAGTTGGCGGTGCGTGATCGAGTGAGCACCGAGGCTGAGGCGCTAGGCGCCGACGAATTTCTCACCGAAGTAGCCTGCGCCAAGGCACTCGGACGGCCGTTGAATCCTGTGACGTTGTCACGTGCTGTCCAGTCATTTAGTCGTCTGCAACGTTTGTTGGTGGAGCTGAAGGCCCTTTTGCCACTTGAGCGCGATCTCGCGACACCGCTTGTGGCACGTCTCGAAGCACGCGCTTCGTGGGCCACCGAGGTCCTGGGTGCAGACGCTACGGGGGTGTTGTCAGCGGGGGCCGTGGCAGCTCCGTGGTCAACCCGCACCGATGAGGCTCGCTCGGTTGCGACACCGTCAAAGCCGTCGCTGCACATCGATGGTGCTCAAGTACTGGCCAGCGCGGGCGTGATACTGCTCGTGGCGGCCACGCTGCTATTCGAGCACGGTAAGCATTCTTGGATGATTGTGGCGCCCGCCATTGGCCTGATGGCGTTCCTCGGGGCACTCACCGCGTGGTGTCAACGGTCAACAAAGCTGGCCCCCGCGGGGGCAATCTTTCGCGGCGCGACGGCACTCGTCCTGCCACTCGTCATCGAAAACATCATTGCTGCGATGCGGTGGCAGTCAGCCACCACGAATCGCACTATGACCATCGGCATTGGCGCACTTGCCTGCACCGTGGTCTACGGCGGTCTAGCGCGTTCGCTTCGCTCGCGGGGCTTTCTGGTACTGAGCTACGCGTCCGTCACCACCAGCTGGTTGGCTCTCACCGCACTCCTCCCACTTCACCAGTGGCGCACGGTTTCCTACGCGGTTCTCTCAGTTGTCTTTCTCGCAGTGAGTCACGTCAATTGGTGGGAGTCCGACCGCACGTCCGACATTAATGGCTCGCCGTCATTCTTTTCGTCGATCGGTGGGATTGGCCTGCTCTTCCACACGGGCGCGGTGCTGGTGAGTCTCGCCGCCGCTCTCCATTTTCAACCGGGTAGCCACATGCTCTCGAGTCCACTGCCGGTTCTTTTTGCCGTGGCGCTGCTGACCGGCGCCTACCTCTACGTTGCGGTACGCACGCTGAGCGACTGGACCGCCGTGGCGTCACTCATCGCTGCACCCCTGACTGCACTCGTCGCGAGCACGTGGCTGTTCGGACCCTCGACTGGCGTGGTGGTGGGTGCAGGTGCGGCGGCGGTCACTACTTTGGGCGCTGTGTTGGTCCTGCGGCCCACCTATGGCCCGAAGAGGATATTCCCACTTCTCCTGGCAGCTCCCCTGGCTATTGCCATCGTGAGCGGCACTGCCGTGCGCCACCCGTCGTGGACGGGGCCCGCCGCGCTGGCCACCGCCGCGCTGGTCGCGCTGATGGTTGCTCGTCTCGGGCTATCCGCCAATGCGCTCCTGGCGCGGGTGAGTGCAGTCGTAGCGGAACTCGTCGCCGCCGACGCCATCTTCTTCACGATGTGGGGCGGACTGCACCAGACCCACCACGCGGGAATGATGTTGACGATCCCAGTCGCCATGATCGCGGCGGGTGTCGTGTCCGTGCTGTGCCTGGTACGAGCCTGGTGGACGCCATCGCGCTTTGAGGTAGTCGGACTCCACCCGGCCTACGCCGCCGCGCTGGTGAGTACCGCCATCGTGCTCAGGTCATCCGTCGCCTATGTCCATCTCGCCAACTCCCTGCCCCGAGCCTTCCTCGTGGCCGGCCTCATGACGGCCTACGCTGGGGCCATCTGGTACACCTCAGTGCGGATCCGCTTCATCTGGTTGGTGCTCGGAAGCGCTGCGATGCTGTCGTGGGCGGAAGCGACGTTGCTGCAGGCTCACGGCGCCATTGTCTGGCTCCCCGGTTCCTCGCTCGCCGCGTTCATCTTCGCCGTGGTCGTGTTTTACGTGTCGAGGCGTGTCGTTGAACCGCGACTTCGGTTCGTCGTCTGGGGTCTCGTGCTCTTTGTTCTCGCTCCGCTGCTGCGATCGGAGTACCTGCAGTACCAGAACATGCCCCAGGTCTCGACCGCCTGGGCCGTGGCCGGTGTCGCACTCGTCTACGCCAGCCTGGTCTGGTACGCGGCGCACCGCCTCAACGCGCGCTGGGCCGTTTTCTTCTCTGGGGCCCTTATCTCGGGGGGACTCGTCACGCTGCTCAATGCCTACGACAGCGCTCTTTGGCTGTCGCCGACCACGGTGTTGGTCGTGATGGCCCTCGCGTCGCTCTACGTGGCCTACGTCGAGCGCTGGCTCGGACTGGTGTTGGTCGCGGCGGGACTCCTTACGGCCGCGGTCGCCACCGTGCTGGTTCACACCACGGGGAGTGCGTGGGGGCCACTCGCTACCGTGGTTGCGGCCATCGCCTTTTACGGCGTCGGGGCGCTCCGTTCCTTCACCGTCGAAACGGGGGAGTGGCTTCCTGCGTGGTTGGATGGAACGGGTCGGTACTCCTTTGGTTCGTGGCGCAACGCGGTCTCGGCAACGCAGGTACTCCTTCTGTACGGCGGCCTGCTGTGGTCGGGCGTGGTGCTCCACCACAACGGCACGACCGGTGCGCTGATCACCGTCTTCTTCGTGGCTGCGACGACGGCGCCGCGACTGCGGCTTCCACGCGCCGAGTGGACCCTGCTCGATGCCGTGGTGCTGCCCATGAGTCTGAGTGGGAGTGCTCCCGTGCTGGCGGTGTTGCTGCACCAGCACAACCTCCAGTACTTCAACCTCGTGCCGGCGTCGACGTTGCTCGCCCTCTCGGTAACGCTGATTGATCGCGAGCTGGGCGACGAGCGGGCCCGCGTGCTTGACGCCGCCCGCCTTCTGACGGTGCTGGCATTGGCCATTCTCTTCGGGACGACGCTCTCGCAGGCCTTTGGCCCCACCACGTCCCACAAGAGTGCCTACTTGCTGTGGCTCATGGTGGAGTCCGTCATCGTGCTGCTCGTTGGTGTTCGAACTCGCACGCGGGTGAGCACGTTGGTGGGGTCGGCCGCAGTGATTAGCAGTGTGCTCCTGACACTGGCCCGTTCGGGCGGTCAAGTTGGTGGGTATCTCACCGCCGTCGCACTGGCCATTGTGTTGCTCTTCGTGGCGCTGTCGCAGATTGCCAAGCGCGGTGAAGGTTCGATTGGTGAGCGGACCCGGGAAGTGTGGTCGCAGTGGCGCTAGGCCGAGACGACTGACTGACGACGACTGAGTCGCTGGTCGACCCAGATGAAGAGTCCGATAATGACGAGTGCCTCCACGATGATGGTCGCCATTGAGGTCAACACGGGGGCGTAGCCGAGGTGCACAACGTTGAAGAAGGCGTAGGGGTAGCGGTGGGTAAGAGCCCCACGGATCAGGGTAAACGCTAGGAACACCAGTGGCACCACGTACATCTTCCACGCCGACCGCCAGGTGAACCATCCACGTGGTCCGCACAGGGCCCACACAATCAGTGCGAGTGGCGGGTTGAGGTAGTGAATGATGACGTTGGTCGTGTTATCGAACCACCCCACGACGTGGGCGGTCGGGGCGATCAGGGCGGCGTAGAGGATGCCAGTCATGGTGATCATCAGGAGCGCCGTGTTGCGGCCCGCTCGGAAGAGTGGCGTGTCGCGCTTCGGGCGGAGGGCCAGCAAGGTCCAGGTCATCGCAATAGCGATGTTCGACCAGTGGGTGAAGTAACTGAGGTCGTCACCGACCTGCTGGAGTCCACCCTCGAGACCGGCTCGATAGGGCCCGTAGAGGCCGTGAACGGCGGTGTGGGTGCCGGGAGCCACGTAGAGGTCGTGCACGACTCGCAGACCGGTGCCGAGCCAGCCGAGGATGGCGGCCGTGACGAAGTAGGGGCGAGGGTGGCGGCGCATACGTTTACCCTAGACAGACAAACGGGACGGGTGGGGGACTGGCTAGGCCTTGGGCGGGGTAATGCGCACCAGACTCGCGGTGCCGAGTGACTCGGTCACGTTGACCGCACTGCCCACCACGAGGGATGACTGCGTCGTGGTCAGGGCGTGCTCGCTAAATGCGGTGGAGGGGGCTAAGTGCAACGTGAGGAGCGAGCCCACGGGCGAGGTGGTAAGTCGCAGCGTTACCGACGTTGCCGTTACCGCCACGACGGTTCCGCGGTGGTGCAGGGACTTCGGTGGGGTAATGCGGACGAGTGACGCCGTGCCAGTGAACGAGTTGACGTCGACGTGGAGTTTCTCGCCGGTGTGTAGTTGCGCGACGGTGGTGGTGAGGAAGTGCTCGCTGTAGAGCGTGTGTGGTGTCACGTGAACGAGCACCATTGCGTCAGGATTACCAGGAATCGTTTGGAGGCGTAGCGTCGATGGCGTGTTCGCCACCAGAACGCCCGATACGTGCGACAATTTTGGCGGCGTCACCCGAATACCTGTCACCGCCTGCGTGGTCGTATCTTCCGTGAGGGCGACGCGTGCTCCCGGGATCAAGGTCGTTCGTGAGGTAGGCACGCCGTGAGCGGAAATGGTGGTGGTTGGGGTCAACTCGGCCGTCTGTGGCGGGAGCGTCGGGTCGCCGCCCGCGACGAAGGTCAGCGTTGCGCCTGAGAGGGAGACCACGGTGCCCGAGACGTGGATTGTGGTGCTGGCGTGACTTACCGGCGTTGCCCCGGCGACGCCGGCTGGCAGCGTTGCCACCGCGGTGCTCACCGTCGCTAGCCGTCGTAGGAAACGAATCGTCACGATGTTGAGTGTAGGCGCGGCCGAGCCGCGGGCCTCAGGAGGCTTCGACGAGACGGGTAACGCGAACGTCTTCAGGCATCGGCATGGTGCGGATGGACTGATCAACAAAAGCGAACCACGCCTTGAGCGGAATGGGGTTGACCGAGATCTCACTGGTGGCACGACCGGTGGCCAGCACCTCGAGGAAGAGCGCCAGGTGGCGGGTATCACGGTTGGCGCTCTGGGCGACGGGCGAGTCGTTCAAGAGGTCCAGAATGCTCGCGACTTCAGTGAGGTGGGCATCTTGAATCTTCTGAAACTGGGTACGGAATGACTTGCGGGCGACGGCGCGTGCGTGAATGCGCAGGCGAAGCGCGCGACCCTGATTGAGGGCCGTGGCCACGTTGTGGTCGAGTTCGAACTCGTAGAGCTTCTCCAGAATGGTCTGACCCTCGCGGACCGACGGGATCTTGTCACGGAGCAGAGCGTGGTACGCGTTGTTCTGCTTCTGGTAGATGTGCAGGTAGGCCGCGTCGAGGAGTCCCTCACGCGACTTGAAGTGGCTGTAGATCACCCCAGGGCTCATGCCGGCCGCCGTCGAGACCTTCTCAATACGAACTGCCGAGTCTTCGTGGTTCAACAACGCTTGCTCAGTAATTTCCAACAACTGGAGCTTGCCAGCTTCGATGCGTTCAGCGAGATACATGGTGGTGAAAGTTCCTTGAAGTGGTGACGAGATCAGTGGCGATCTCTGAGGGGACTCCGCAAACCCTAGGAGAGATGCGAAAAAAAAGCAAAGGAAAATTAGTTTTCTAACTGAAAAAAAAATTACTCACGGACTGAAAGGTTTGTAGAAAGAAAAAAAAACTGCCTTGAGGTTTTTGTTGTTCTCGTCAATGCTGGGACTTCCTCTAATCAACAACTTCACAACGGAAGGCAGTTATGAGAGTTTCAATTATTGACAAGAGCGGCATCACGCTCTACGCGGTCTGGGGATCCAGCGCCGCGCCTGGTGAGACGGAAGGCGTCCGTGTGGTCACGGAATCGACGCCCGACGTGGTCGCCGTTGATGCCGCCGCCCCGGTGAGTACCGTGGTCTTGCCAACCGCCGAGAGCCACGGCCTCGTGAAGGAGGGCCACGTCTTGCTCGGTTGGGCCACCACGCCTGGTGCCACCGAACCCGGAGCTGGCATGCTGCCAGGCGCCACGTACGAGATCCCCGCAACGGGACTCGACATCTACGCCGTGTGGGGCGTGGCGCCAGTCGCCGCTCCCGCCGACCACATTTTCTTGCTCCCCGAATCAGCCGGCACCACGGTGCCGCCACTGGTCGGTGCCCCCGAGGGTGTCACCGAACAGGAAGAGGAGGAGGAAGAAGAGGAGGACGACGCAACGATCGTTCTTCCGAATGCTGAGAGCCAGGGCTTCGCGATGGAGGGTCACACCTTCCTCGGTTGGTCGACCTCGCCCGACGCAACTGAGCCGGACCCGGGCATGTTGCCTGGTGCCAAGTTCACCATCCCCGAAGGCAGTCTCAATGTCTACGCCGTCTGGGCCCCAACGCCCAAGGTGAAGGGTGAAGTGAACTTCAACCAGCTCAACCCGCAGTCTGTTGAAACCTCCAACGTGGCCGAACCTTCGACCGCCGCGGATCCCCAAACCGACGCCTCGACCACACCGAAGGAAGGCCACACCTTCCTTGGATGGTCGACGTCACCCAATGCCTCGAAGCCTGACGCTGGCCTTGGTGCCAGTGAAGACTTCACAATCCGAGTGGAGAGAAACCAATGAAGTTGTCTGTACTGAATGAAGTGGGACAGACCCTCTATCCGGTGTATGGACCGGATGGCGAAGTCACCACCATGACGACTGAACCCGTCATGACCGAAGCCATCACAGTCGAAGAGCAGCCCGTCGCTGCACCCTCGCTGACTATCGAAGACGCCGCCCCCGTGGGCTTGGCTCAGCACACCATGACGTTGCCCAGCGCTCGCGCTCAGGGTCTCGCCAAGGAGGGCCACGTCTTCATGGGATGGACGACCACCCGCGGATCGATGTTGGTTGAGCCGGGCATGCAGCCTGGTGACACCTTCGTCATCCCGAAGGAGGGCGTCAACCTCTACCCGATCTGGCAGCCCGAGTCCAAGGCCACGGCCAAGGCTCCGACGCCCGTCGTTGGTGGTGGCACCCCCACCCCACCCGCCGCTCCTGGCGACGGTGACGGTGGCATCCCGCCAATCTCGTCACCCTACGGTGAGAACCGCCGTCTCATTGTTGTCATTCCGGCGCACAACGAGGGCGACATCATCGCCGACACGCTCGACCACGTGCTCGACCAGACCCGTATGCCTGACCGCATCGTGGTTATCGCCGACAACTGCACCGACAACACGGTCGATATCGCCCTGGCCTACCGGGACGCGTACCCTGACCTGATTGCCGTGCACGAGACCGTCGGTAACTCGACGCGTAAGGTCGGCGCCTTGAACCAGGCCTGGGACCTCTACGGTGACGCCGCGGACTACTGGATGGCGGTTGACGCCGACACTCGTATTACGCGTGAGTCGATCCAGCAGCTCGAGGAAGAAGTCTTGAGCAACCGCAAGATCGCTGGCGTGATGTGCCGCTACTCGTTCAACCAGTCTGAAGCCAAGAGTGGTCTCGTTTCCAACTTCCTCGTGCGCATGCAGCGCATCGAGTTTGCGAGCTGGAACCGCGACATTCTCCACCGTCACCGCAACACGTACGTGCTCGGTGGTCAGGCCACGCTGTTCCGCGTGTCGGCCCTGGCCGACGTCACGACGACCCTGCGTCGTCCGTGCCCGTGGACGGTTGAGTCGCAGGTGGAAGACATGGAACTGACCTGGCAGTTGCAGGCATTGGGGTACTCGACGCTGATGTCGGCGACGGCCCGCGCCTGGGCTGGTCCCATGTTGACCTTCAAGTCACTCTTCGCGCAGCGTCGCAAGTGGGACAGCGGCATCATCAAGTTGCTGCGTCGTGACGGCATGAACGACACGACCAAGTACCCATGGTGGTTGCAGTTCAAGATGGGCCTCGACATGACCATCCGTGTCATGTTCGCCCTGTTGTTCTTGACCGCCCTCACGCTGCACGCCTTCGTCTGGCTCTGGCTGTGGGCTATCCCACCAGTCCTGGCCGCGTTGCTGAACTTGGACATCGCTGCGTCGATGCCAAAGCGCACCGGAGCGGACCTTTTCGCTGGTGCGACGTTGATCCTCGTTGAGATTTACCTGTGGTTCCGTATTGCGGCATGGTTCGTGTCGTGGATGTCGGAGCTCTCGGGATCTGACGTGGACCGCTGGGAAGCCCAGTACAAAGCCGAAAACAAGAAGACCGTATCGACCGCGGTGCGCGCACCCCGAGCGATGGTCGCCCAAACCAGAAAGGTCTCTGCCTAATGCTGTCGAGTTCCCTTGTCGCCGCCATCGTTCTCTCGAACCCTTTTCACCACTTCATGGTGTGGGCTCGGGAACACGCTCCCAAGTCGTTGTACTCCGACCTGGGCGTTGCGTGGAGCGTGTTGGCTGCGCTCACCTGCATTGCCGTTTTAGACATGATCATCCACGTATTCCGTCCCGACCGAGGTAAGCCATGAAGTTAGTCAAGTCCACCGCACTGCTGGTGCTCGCCGGTGCCACCGTCGCGCTCATCAACGGCAGTCTCTCGGCCACTGCGAATCCGCACGCCGCCGTCAAGGCCACGCACGCCAAGCCGGCAGTGAAGAAGGCTGTGAAGCACACTGCGTCATCGGTGACCTACACGGGTTCCGCGACGTACACCGCACCAACGACCTACACCGCCCCGGTGACGTACAACGTGCCGACGAGCTACACCTCGCCGACCACGTACACGGCACCAACGACTTACACGGCACCTCGTACCGTGGTCCACGTCGTGACCAAGACGGTGTACCAAGCACCACGGAAGTCGGCGTCGAAGCCAGTGCACCACGTGCCGGTTGCTCGTCCGACCTACGTGTCCAACACCCCGGGCGTGCTGTACAGCATGGCCATCTCGGGTGGCACCGTCGGTGGCGGACAGATCAATCTGTTCGGCACCAGTGGCTACGCCTCCGTGGCCGGTACCAATGTGTCGTCGGCACAGTCCATGCCGCTGGCCTCGCTGGTCCAGGAGTGGAACGCGTCGCCCCTCGTCGCCAAGGTCCCCGTGATCGTGCGCGTCAGCGGTGGCTCGTCCTACATCGTCGAAGTGTCGGCCCCGTCGTACGACGCCAACCAGGGTCTGGTCAAGTTTGAGTACGCACCGTGGAATCTCAACGAGCCCATCAGCGCCCGTCTCTTGGCGTTGGCTGGACCGCACTTCAAGCGCGGGGCCCCCTACGCCTTCGGCGGCGGCTACGTCTACTTGACCGTGCCGAGCCAGAGCGTGACGAACGGCTGTGCACTCGTGACCTACTCGGTCTGCTCCAGTGTCAACTTGTTCCAGGCCAACCTGTCGGGTCTCAACCTGGCGCACGTCCAGTTCACGCAGGGCAACCTCGACCAGGCCAACATGGACAGCACCAAGCTGGACAACGCCAACCTGTCGGGTGCGCAGGCCCTGCTGTCGAACATGAACTACGCCACGCTTGACGGTGCGACCTTGACCAACGGCCTCTTCGGCCAGGCCATGGCCCAGAACGCCTCGTTCACGAACGTCAATGCGAATGGTCTGAACATGACCAGTGCCAACTTGACGGGCTCGACGTTCCAGAATGCCGTACTGGCCAACGCCATCTTCAACCAAGTGAACGCGACGTCGACTGACTTCTCGAACGCCGACTTGATGAATGCGGCGGTCGCCCACGGTCAGTTCAACAACGCGAACTTCTCGGGAGCCAACTTGGCGGGTGCGAACCTGTCCTTCGCGGACTTCTCGAGCACCAACCTGACCGGAGCGAACTTCGCCGGTGCCAACTTGTACGGTGCCAGCTTCAACGGTGCGGTCTTGATCGGCGCCCAGTTCTCGGCCACCACCGAATGCCCCGACGGCAACATGGCGGCGGCTCGCCCGAACTGTGGCTTCCAGACCACCACGACGAACCCCAACGCGGGGAACTAGTCATGAAGGTCACCGTTATTGGTACTGACGAGCAGGGACTCGAGTTGGCCTCGTGTCTCGCAGTGAACCACCACTCCATTGCGCTCGTCGCCAACAAGGGTGTCGGTTTTACTCAGTTCCACCTCGACTTGATTGAGAGCCAGGCGCTGCGCCTCGTGCAGACGCCCAGCGAATCAGTCGCCGGTAGTGAGATCGTGATTGTCTGCGGTCGCAACCTCAACATGCTCCGCCAGTCGGGCCTGTTGGACGTTGTCGAAGGCATCCGTCGCGAACTCGATCATGGCACGGTCCTCGTGATTCGTGCCGCGCTGTACCCGGAGGTGCTTGATGATGTCATCAAGCACCTCCGTCGGCCCGACGTTGTCGTCGTCGCCAACCCGAATTTCCTTTCCGATTTACTTTCCACCACTAGCCAATTGGAGTTCCAGTCATGACCACCACTAAGAAGAGCCGCGTTGAGCGCTCGATCAACTTTCACCCCGCCAACACCCGTCCCGCCCTGGTCATCATGGCCGCCGGCCGGGCCCGCCGCTACGGGGCTATCAAGCCCCTCGCACCCGTGGGTCTCAACGGCGAGGTCTTGATCGACCTCATCGCGCAAGAAGCACTCACCGCGGGTTTCCGCGAGTTCGTGATCGTGGTCAACGAAGACTCCGGCCCCATCATCGCCGAGCACATCCGCCGGCGCTGGTGGTCGAAGCTTTCGGTCACGCTCGTTGTGCAGTCGAAGACCAACGGCACCCTGGGCGCCGTGCTGGCCGCCAAGCAGGCCCTGCTCGCCGGTCGCTGCTTCGCGGTAGCGAACGCTGACGACCTCTACGGCGTGCACGCCATGACCTCGTTGTTCGAGTTCCTGCGCGACCAGCGCACCTCGGTCGCCGTTGGGTACCAGATTGGCAACGCGGTGGTTGGTGAGCGTCCCGTGAACCGTGGCACCTGCCAGGTCGAAGATGGCCGCTTGACGGACATCAGCGAACGCCGCGGTGTTCGTAAGGTCGCCGGTGCCTTCTTGGTGGACGACGGTGTTGCCCCCGAGACCCTGAGCGCCGACACCCTGGTGTCGATGAACCTTTGGGGCTTCACGTACGGGGTCTTGAAGGACATGAAGGCTGCGTACGACGCCCACGACTTCGAGGTTGGCGCAGAGCTCAACCTCCCCGAGTTCGTGAACGCGAACCTCGGTGCGACGCTCGACGTCAAGCTGATTGAAACCACCTCACGCTGCATTGGTGTGACCCACCCGCAGGACTTGGCCGAAGTGCAGCACATCTTGAACCCCAACGCCGTGATGCCGGCCCCCGCGGTGGCTCACGTCAAGGTGGTCACGACGTGTGACACAGCGCCCGCCGTTGAGATCAAGAGCGGTCTCGTTCTGGTCTAAGACTCGGGAGTACGCACTCCCGTACGACGTCGCCCCACGGTTTCGACCGTGGGGCGACGTCATTTAACCCTTCCCCAACGACACCGCTAACGTGCACGAGGTGAGTGAAGACAACCGGCCACTCGTCGAGGTGCGATGGGTGCGCCATCGCGCGACCCCCGCGAACTGGGTACTAAAGGCGACAACTGCGGTCGAACACGAACGAGCTGCCCGTATGGCCTCCTCATCGGCACGCACGCGCTTTTTGACCGGTCGGGCACTGGCGAAGGTCACGTTGGCGTCGGTACTGGAGCAGCCCCTCGCCGAACGCTGGATTGACCGAACCTGCCGGTACTGCGGGGACGCGACCCACGGAAAGCCCACCGTGACCGACGCACCATGGCTTCGGTGGTCCCTTTCGCGCGCTGATGACGTCAGTGCGGTCGCCTGGAGTCGTGACGTGGAGGTTGGTCTCGATATTGTCGCCACGTCATCAGTCCTACCCCACTTCACTCCGGTGACGTGGACGAGTGTGGAGGCGGCGCTGAAACTCTGTGGCCGAGGTCTTGTCGAGGACCCACGATTGGTACTTCTCGCCCCCGGAACGGCCCAGGTGCCGGGGCAACCCCTCGCCACACTTACCCCTGCCCTGATTCCTTCGACCGTCGGTATGGTCGCGACCCCTGAGTCCGTCACTCTGGTCGTACGTGAAGTTGACGAGATAAGCGGTGTACTCTTTTGATTCGTGAGTACCGTGACAACGACGTCAATTGAAGCGACCGCCACCGCGCAGGGTGGCATCGTCCTTCGAGGCGTCACGAAGCGGTTTGGCGACACCACCGTGGTTCGCGGTGTTGATCTGACCATTCAACAGGGTGAGTTTTTTACGATGCTGGGGCCATCGGGGTCGGGGAAAACCACCCTGCTGCGCTTGATTGCTGGCTTTGAACGACTGGACGGTGGCTCGATTTCGCTGGACGGCGTGGACGTCACTGAGCAGCCGCCCTACCAGCGCGATGTCAACACTGTCTTTCAGGACTACGCGTTATTTCCCCACTACACCGTGGCGCAGAACGTCGGCTACGGCTTACGGGTACGTCGAGTGGCCAAGAGCGAGATTCGTGACAAGGTAGCGCGCGCACTGGACATGGTCCAGATGGCGTCGTTCGCTGATCGCAAGCCCGGTCAGCTCTCGGGGGGGCAGCGCCAACGAGTCGCACTGGCTCGGGCCCTCGTCAATGAGCCAACGGTACTCCTGCTCGATGAACCGTTGGGTGCGCTGGACCTCAAGCTCCGCCAGGAAATGCAGGTGGAACTCAAGCGCCTGCAACGCGAGCTCGGCATCACCTTTATCTACGTAACCCACGACCAAGAAGAAGCACTCACTATGAGTGACCGCCTGGCTGTCTTTCGCGATGGCCAGATTGAACAGCTCGGCGTGCCTTCGGAGGTCTACGAACACCCCGCCACGGAATTTGTGGCCGGCTTCGTTGGTACCTCCAACATCATCACCACCTCGCGCGGTCGCTGCGTCGTGCGTCCGGAGAAAATTGAGATGACGACCGGTGCCGATACGCAGTCTGGCTCGGGCGTCAGTGGCATTATTCGTGACGTTGCCTACGTTGGTATGGTGACGCGTTATCGCGTCGTGACGGACGCGGGCGACACGATGACGGTCGTGCGACAGAATCGGTCAGACGACGGGGGGCAGGCGCCGCTGACCATTGGCGACCAGGTCACCCTTCGGTGGCGCGATAGTGACGCCACGTCGGTCTAACAAGTCGTATTAAAAAATGAAAAGGGGAGCAATGAACTACCACGTACGAACCAGAAGGCTGGTGGTCGCCTCGGCCATCGCACTCTTGGCGGCGACCGCACTGCCGGCGGTGACGCTGAGCGCGAGTGCCTCGCTCGGTACTCCGCCAACACAGAGTGACCGCACGCCTACGAGCATCGGCAAGGGCGAAGGTTCGCTCAACCTGATTGCCTGGGAGGGGTACGCCCAGCCACAGTGGGTCAAGCCTTTCACCGCCCAGACTGGTTGTCAGGTCAACGTCAAGTACGCCGGATCATCGAGCGAAATGGTGTCCCTGATGAACCACGGTGGCGGCGGTCAGTACGACCTGGTGTCGGCCTCGGGTGACGCGGACCTCCGTCTTATTTACGGTGGCGATGTTCGTCCCGTAAACATGGCGCTCGTTCCCGCGACGAAGAACTTCCACCCTTTCCTCCAGGCTCCTTCGTTCAACACCATCAATGGTGTGCACTACGGCGTGAGCTACGAATTCGGTCCGAACGTCTTGCTGTACTCGAAGTCGGCCTACGCGAAGGCGCCCACCTCATGGTCGGTGATTTATAACAAGGCCAACAAGGGCAAGGTGACGATCCCGAACAATCCAATCCAGATTGCTGACGCGGCGCTCTACCTGTCGAAGACCACTCCGTCACTGGGCATCACCGACCCCTACGAACTGACGCAGACGCAGTTCAATGCTGCCGTGAGCTTGCTCAAGGCGGAGCACCCCTTGGTCAAGAAGTACTGGGATCTCGCCAGCCAGGAGATCTCACTCTTCCAAAATGGCACGACGACGGTGGGAGCCGCGTGGCCGTACCAGACCAACACGCTGGTCGCCGCGGGCGCCAAGGTGGCCGACACTATCCCGAGCGAAGGCGCGACCGGATGGGCCGACTCGTGGCTGCTGGCGACGAACGCACCGCACCCCAACTGTGCGTACAAGTGGATGAACTACGTTTCGACGCCGTTGGTCCAGGCCCAAGAGGCCCTGTACTTCGGTGAAACGCCCGCGAACACGCAGGCGTGCGCGTACATGGACAAGTTGCAAAAGGGCGGCTGCGCCGCGTACCACGCGAACGCGCCCGAGAGCTACTTCGCCACGATCAAGTTCTGGAAGACGCCGCTGCCCACGTGCGACAACGGTCAGAACAACTGTGTCAACTTCACGCAATGGCAACAGGCGTGGACGCAGATTGTTGGGTAAGTAGTTGCTCGACCAACTCCAACGTGGGGCCGGGGCGGCGCTGTGGCGCCGCCCCTGGCTTCGGGCGGTGGCGACGTTGTCGCCACCGCTGTTGTGGTTTCTCATCATTTATCTCGCGTCACTCGTCGCCCTCCTGGTGACGGCCTTCTTCCAGGTTGACGCGCTCACTGGCAATATCGTCTACCAGTGGACAGGGTCAAACTTCTCGCAACTCTTCACCCAGTCGGTGTACGCCACCATTATCTGGCGCACTGTGCTCATGGCCGTGATGGTCACGGTAACGGACGTCATCATCGCGCTGCCGTTCGCCTTCTTCCTCGCCAAAATCGCCTCACCTCGTACGCGTCAGTGGTTCGTGGCATTGACGCTGTTGCCGCTCTGGGCCAGTTATCTCGCCAAGGTCTACGCCTGGATCAACATCTTGTCCGATAAGGGGGTGTTGCCGGCGATCGAGCGGAGCATCGGACTTCCGGTTACCCACTTGGCCTATTCGACCGCGGCTATGTGGCTGGTCTTTAGCTACTTGTGGCTGCCCTTCATGATTATGCCGGTGTACGGCGCCCTCGAGAGGGTTCCCGACAGCCTGCTCGAAGCGAGTGCCGACCTCGGCGCTCGTCCGTGGTTCACGCTGCGACGCGTACTGTGGCCGCTGGTGCTGCCCGGGGTCGTGGCGGGCTCCATTTTCACCTTCTCACTCACGCTCGGTGACTTCATCACGCCACTGTTGATTGGTGGCTCGAACGCCAACTTCATCGGCAATGCCATCTACGACAGTGCGCTCAACGGCGGTAACTTGCCCTTCGCCGCCGCGCTCGCCTTCGTCTCAATCGCCATCATGGCCGTCTATCTCGTCGCGGCTCGGTTCTTCGGCGCCTTTGAGGCCCTATGAGACTGTCTCCGCTCACAACGTGGCTACTGCGACTCTTCGCCGTGGTGGTCGTGGCGCTGCTACTGGTCCCCCTCGTCATCATTGTGCTCTTCGCCTTTGATCGATCGAACGTTCAGACCTTCCCGATTCGTTCGTGGTCGACGCAGTGGTTCTCGGTGGCCTGGCACGATAGTGCCGTTCGCAGTGCCCTGTGGCTCAGTGTCAAGGCCGGCGCTGGGGCTACCGTCATCGCACTCCTCCTTGGCGTTTTAGTGTCGCTCGGCATTCATCGATTCCGCTTTTTCGGCCGTGAGGTGGTGTCCTTACTGCTGGTGCTCCCGATTGCGCTACCCGGCATTGTGACGGGTCTCGCCCTGCAATCAGCCTTTGGACTGGTGGCGGTGCAGTTGTCATTGACCACTATCATCATTGGCCACGCCACCTTCTGCATCGTGGTGGTCTTCAACAACGTCGTGGCCCGTCTGCGCCGCACGCCGGACTCCTTTATGGAGGCGTCGAGTGACCTCGGCGCGACCCCACTGCAGACGTTTCGCTACGTGACCTTCCCCCTGCTGCGCACGGCGATCGTCGCTGGCGGTCTCCTCGCCTTCGCTCTGAGTTTCGACGAGGTCATCGTCACCACCTTCACCGCGGGTGCGCAAAACACGCTCCCGTTGTGGATTTTCGGGGCTATTCGTCTGGGGCAGCAACTCCCCGAAGTTAACGCCGTGGTGGTGGGGGTCATGGTGTTGACCATTATTCCGATCGCCTTCGCCGCCCGGCTTTCCAACGGTGAAACTTCGGTGAAGTCATCTCGCTAGGGATAAACGCTGTGTACGATTCACGGCAAGGCCACACGGAGAGAAGGACCTCATGACCGAACACAGCAGCGCCAATATGCCCGACTTCAGTGACGCCGACGCCTCGGGAGTCGCTCACCGCATCGTGGGTACCACGATGCCCGTCCTCGAGGTGCAGCTGCAGCCCGGTCAGTCCGTCATTTCACTTGGTGGCGAAATGACCTGGCTCACCGCGAGTGTCACCCTCGGCACCCAAGCCTCGGGGCTCGGAACGTCGGGCTTGGGCGGTATGTTCAAGCGGCTCGCCGCTGGTTCGAGCATCTTTATGACCGAGTACACCGCCACCGGCACCACCGGCACGGTGGCGTTCGCTACCAAGATGCCCGCCCACATCAAGGCCATCTCGGTCAGTGCGTCGCAGCAGTACATGGTGTCGCGTCACGGCTTCCTCGCGGGCACCGCTGGCATCACGGTTGACGTTGGCTTCCAGCAGAAGCTCGGCGTCGGCATCTTCTCCGGTAACGGCTTCTTGATGCAGCGCATCGGTGGTGAGGGTACCGCGTGGGTCGAACTGTCCGGTGAAATGATTGAGTACGACTTGGCCGCCGGCGAAGTGCTGCGCGTGCACCCTGGACACGTTGGTCTCTTCGAGGCCCACATGTCCCTCGAGATCGAAATGGTCCGGGGCATCAAGAACATGTTGTTCGGTGCGGACTCACTCTTTCTCGCGAAGTTGACGGGTCCCGGCAAGGTCTACTTGCAGACACTCACGCTCCCGGGCCTGGCGCACGCTATCGTGCCCTACTTGCCGGAGAACAACAAGTAAGTCCACCCTTAGGTGATTCTTAGTCAACGTTTGTCTTTTCCGAGGGGTCCGTTCGTAGGCTGACTCTTCACGTGTGGCCGGTGGCCGCACCGAAAGGGAGAACACTCATGCACGTCACTCGTTCACTGGCAATCGCGGCCCTGGTCGCTCCACTTGCTTTCTCGACGTCAGCGTCGGCAGCGTCGATGTCGATGGCGCCCGCAACGTGCGCGTCGATCACGAAGGCGCTGATGGTCTCGGAAGGCTTCACCAACGCCACGGGCCCTCAGGTCACGCCCTATAACTACGCCGACTCGGGTATGAACGCTACGAACGCCGTTGGTACCACGATCGATTTCGGGGCTAAGGCCATCGTCATCGGCTGCGTGAGTCCCAGCGATATCGCCAAGTCGGGCAGTGCCAAGCAGACGGCCCAGCAGTACATGGACGCAATGGTGAAGGATTCAGCTGGCGCCATGATCAAGACGCCGGTGGCCGGGGTCAACGACTACCTTGACTTCGGCAACGGCAAGCAGGACGGCCTCGGCTCGACCAGCAAGATGCTGTCGGTGCGCCTGGACGCCTGGGTGGCGGGGAAGTACGTCTTCTTCGGCTTCTCCGGTCCCGTTCGCTCACCGAAGCCCTCCCCCGCCTTGGTGAATTTCATCAAGTGGACGGAAAAGAACTACTAATACTGCAGTCAGCCCCCCGATCCATTGGGTCGGGGGGCAAGATGTGGCGTAAAGAAATTCCCGCGTTTACCTGCCATTCACCTCGCTGACTCACCCCCATTACGTCCTTTTCGTAACATCATCGTCATATAGTACGATTCCTTTTGGGGAGGATTCAGATGAGGATTCTGGTTACCGGTGGTGCGGGCTTTATTGGCCAGCACGTGGTTGCGCAGTTGCTCGAGCGTGGCGACGATGTCGTCATCGCTGACCTCGACAAGTCTCCCAACCGTGACTTCATCATTGATGAAGTTGTTGGTGACCTGCGGGACCCCGCGGTCGTCAACGAAGCCTTTTCCTACGGCATTGACGGCGTCATCCACCTAGCCGCGCTGACCTCAGTGATCAAGAGCGTGGAGAATCCCCAGGGCGTCTTTGACACCAACGTCGGGGCTACTCAGTTGCTCCTCGAAGCCGCTCGCCTACATGGCACGCGCCACTTTGTCATGGCGTCGACGAACGCCGTCATTGGTGACGTGGGCTCCAGCGTTATTCATGAGTCGATGCCCGTGCGGCCCCTGACACCCTACGGTGCCTCCAAGGCCGGCGCGGAGATGCTTCTCTCGAGCTACGGTGCGTGCTACGACATGGTGACCGTCGCCTATCGCCTGACCAACATTTACGGACTTGGCATGCAGGTTAAGGACTCCATTGTGGCGCGACTGATGCGCGCGGCACAGACCGGTGGTGCCCTCCAGGTGTACGGCGACGGTGAGCAGGTTCGTGACTACCTCTTCGTGACCGACGTTGCTCGCGCTTTCGTCGACGGCCTGGCCTACACGTCGTCGGACGTCGTGATCCTTGGCTCGGGTCACTCGGTGTCGGTCAACGAGTTGCACCGTTTGACCTGTGAGGTCACCGGCGTGGCCATTGGCTACGAGCGGATTCCCGCCAAAGCGGGCGAAATGCCCGCCGTCATCGTGAACACGTCGCGTGCCGCCGAGCGAGGCTTCACGCCGGCCTATTCACTTCGCGACGGTCTCGCCGCGACGTGGGCTGACTTCCAGTCGCACTAAGCCACGTCACCGTGGCTCTGTTTCGCCGACAACAGGTGGCCACACCGGGCGACACTGACGGTACACCTCACTCGGCACCGTCTCTTCGTCAGCGAGCAAAGCGGCTCTACGCTCGGTGGGCCTCCGCGCCCACCTACCTCGTACCGGCCCGACCCACCTGGAGTACGGCCCTGCGGCGGCTCCGCGTCGCGGGCATCATCTTCTTTGCCCTCGAACTCGTCGGTTTTGGATGGTGGAGCACCGTTGTCGTTGACTCCTACTCACTCTCGTGGGACTTCGCCATCAACCTGCAAGCCGTCTATCAAATGTCGCTGTTCCACTGGGCGGCTCACCTTTCGACCTTTCGCCACGGTGTGTCCTTCTACCAAATTCACGGCGTCTTCATGGAGTTCTTCCTCGGCATGATCTATCGCCTGTGGGCGAGCCCTCTGGTGCTGCTCTGGGCGCAGGACGTCTTTATCGTGGCCGCGCAGCTCATGGTCTTCTTGCTCATGGTCGACTTTTTGGCCCGACAGGAGCATCGTCGCGGCGCCGCCCATTCGGGAATTTTGGCCGGCATTGGTCTGGCCCTCCTGGTGCTCGACCCGTGGATTCTCTGGACCGTTTCATTCGACTACCACTCCGAGCCAATTGGTCTCTTCATGGTGTTGTTGGCCGCTCGGTCTCTCCTCAAGGGTCAAAAGCGAGGATTCCTCTTCGCCTTCTTCACCCTGCTGACCGGTGACGTGGCGACCACGTACTTGGTTGGTGCGGGTATCTCTCTGACGCTGGTGGCCAAGCGATACTGGCGACAAGGGGCCACCATTGCCGCAGGCGGTATCGCCATGACCCTGCTGCTCGCGCACTTTCACTTCGACAAGGGCTCGCCCGTTGCCGCCTTTAATTACCTGATCGGACCACACGGTATTCCCAATACCGTCAAGCCCAGCCCGATAAAGCTCCTCACCTCCCTCCTCGAGCGGCCGTGGCGCCCACTGCACGTGCTGTGGAGTCGACACGTGGACATCGTCGCGAATATCTCGGCGCCAGGGTTGATTGGGTACTTCACGCCGTGGACGTTCGCTATTCCCACCTTCTCCCTCGTGTTGAACGCCTTGCCCTTCGCCCACAAGAACGAGTTCATCGTGCCGTTCTTTCAGAGCCTGCCGGACTACGTCATCGTGCCCCTCGGCACGGTGATGTGGTTGTCGTTCTTGACGTCACAACCATCGAAGCGGTGGCGTCAGGTTGGCTGGGGTCTGGCCGTCCTGGTGATGGTGAACGCACTCGGGTGGGCCGTGTTCTGGGACGGAACGACGAAGCAACACTGGCTCCCCGTGAAGCCGGCCGCGGCTGCCGAACTGCGAACGATTCAGGCTGCTATTCCGCTGAACGATGAAGTCATTTGCTCCCAGGGCGTCATGGGTTTGATGGCCAACCGGCCCTGGATCTACCCGCTCAACAACGGGCGCATCTTCCCGCAAATGTCTCCGACCGGGGTGACCTGGGTGGTCATTGCCCCGGAGCAGGGAATTGAAATTCAATCGTCCATTAGTGCCCAGCAGCTCATCACCCACTTAGCCTCGCAATCGAACGCCACGCTGATGTATTCGGCGGCGGGTGTCTACGCCTTTCGCGTGGTGACGCCGCCCCAGTCCATTACCCTGACCCTGCAGCGGGGGCCGAAATTTGCCTGGGTCGATCCGGGCTCGGCCGGTACGCCCGTTACCGTGGGACCCCAGAACCAGTGGTACCTGGGGTCCAATGGTTCGATTGGCTACGTCATGGCCTACGACTACTTCCGCGAGCCGGCGGGTACCTACCGAGCCGTCGTCAACCTCGCTACCCAGGGCCCACTCAACCTCGAAGTGTGGGACAACTCCACTGACACGATGCTGGCTCGTCAGTACCTCACCGCAACGGGCGCCCCGATGACCATCACCGAGTCCTTCACCCTCTCTCGGTCGATCGGTGACAATCCGTACTCCGGTTTCGGGCCGTGGACGATTCACCCCACCCCGGGACCACCGGGTGATCAACTCGAAGTGCGGGCCTATTCCGAAACGGGTGCGGGCGTCAAGATTTACTCGGTCGCTATCGAGAAGCGGGTCGCGCTCTAGCGAGTTGGTTCGGCGTAAAGCGCGACGGAGCTGACGCGCGCGTGCGAGCCCGGACCGTCGGTCACGATGAGCCGAAGGCGAGTACGTGCGGTGGTCTGGTGCGTCTGGATTATGAAGGGTGCGTAGCCCGAGAAGTTTCGCTGACCATTCACGGGGGAGCCAAGTGAAACGGGGACACTGATCCGTTGCACGGTGGCCACGAAGGTTCGACGAACCAGCACGTGCGTGGTTGTCGGGTTCTGCAGTTCGACGGTGACCGGGCCATCGGCTTGGAGGTGAAGCACCAGCCGGTAGTGACCAGGGGTGAGGGCGAAGAGACGTCCGTCGATGAGGGCCCCGCCACGACGATCGCCTCGAACGTACCAACCCGAGGCTGGACCGGAGCGGACGACAGTTCCGTGGGCGCCAACGAGTGTCCACACCGGCACCTGCGCGCGAATGGCTCGAAGGTGGTAGGTGGGGTGCGCGGGTGTCGGGGTAAAAACGAAGAGGGCGACGTGGTCGCGATAGTTGATGAGTGTCACTCCGGGCGTGTGGAGGAGCGTCGCGAACATGGCGTCGTATCGCGGGAGTGGGTTGGTGGCGTTGAGGTCGGGGGCATCGACAATCCACAGTGGTTGCGTGAGGTGGTTCACGCGTAGATCGGGCGACAGTAGGTAGACGCGGTCACGGTTCGCGAACCGTCCACCAACGCCCGACGAGACGGCAACCGGTGCACGTTCGGGAATGCGCCCGAGGTCGCTACGAAGTGTGGCCGCCTGCGCGTCGGATACAGCGATCCATCGCGTCGTGAGGTGGGGGAGGAAGACCACCGCCCACGACAATGTCGTGGCCGCCACGACACACACCAGCCCGATAAAGAGGGTCCGCGACGGCCACCGGCGTGTCACGGCGGCCAGCACCATGACGGTACCAACGAGGAGGAAGCCGTAGATCGGGAAGGACTGAAAAGACGGTTCGTTGAAGAAGTACCCGGGGGTGAGGTTGTTCTCCACGAGAATGACGGTCGGTACGCCGAGCGTCCACGTGGTGGCAATGCCGATGAGACCGTACGGGGCCGCGTTGGCGTACAGATTTATCCAGTGGTGGGCAATTTCCTTGACGAAGCGAATGGGGTGGCGAAAGGAAGCGCGAATGAGTCGCGAGAAGCCAATGTGCTTCGGCAGTGGGTGACCAATCGGCACGGTGAGGTACCCGAAATTCGAGGTGAAGGTGGAGCCCTTGGCGAAGCCGAGAACCGACATGCCGGCACTCCAGACCACTCCGAGCACGGCGAGGGCCCCCGCGAGCGAGAAGCTCACGCGACGCAGACCGGGTTCGAAGATGCCGGCGACGATGGCGCTCAGGGCGATACCGACGAGCCACGTGGACGAAACGTCGCCAAAGGCCAAGGTGATTGCCACGAAGAGCCAGGCGCGACGATAGCGGCCAACGGAGAAATCGAGCGTGGCGGCCATAATGAAGGGCGCCGTCAAGATTTCAATATGGATGTCGTAACCGACACTCCAGTAGCTCCACGGGGCCAGCACCAGGATGCCGATGGCCAGTCCGGCGAGTGTCTTTAGTCGACGATCGCTGAGTCCGGCCACGGCCCCCGCGCGAAGGAATAACAGCACCCAGCGCAACGTGACGTAGGCGGTTGCGGTAACGGCGATGACTTGGAGCCATAGGACGGCGAGTCCGGGAGGGCCGATGCGGTCGAGTGGGGCGAGGAGCCACATGGCGAAGGCGCCGTGGTTTTGAATCCAGTGAAAGCCGGTGGTCTGGGAGTAGGGATTGAGATTGTCGTGGGCGATTTGGTACATCGCCTGAAAGACGGTGGTTTCGTCCTTGGTTCCCACGAAGTGGTTGAAACGGTCCGTTACGAAGAGGAGGAGGACGAGGAACTGGGCAGCGAGCAACCCCGACGCGATGTGACGATAGCGAGGCTCCCACGGGAGATGTGGATGCAGGGGCTGCGCGTTGGGCGTCGATCGGGGCAGCAGGGTCTCGAACTTCATTGTCGAGGCAGGCTACCGGATGTCTAGCGAGAGGTAGTCGACGCGGCTCGGGCGGCGTTGATTTTGACCTGGAGGGCCGAGAGTTCCTTCATGGCCCGAATGATGGGTTTGATTTTGCCGCCCGAACGTTCACCGGCGGTGCGGTGATAGTGACCAACGGGGAACTGCTTCACGCGCAAACCCTGCTGCTTGGCCTTCAGGTACATTTCGACGTTTATCGTGGCCGATCGTGAGACGATCGGCGAAATCGCGTCGAGGTAGGAGCGGCTCATGATCTTCATGGCGCAGTCGATGTCACGAAAACGAATGCGGTACATGATGGTCACCAATATGTTGTAGACGCCACTGGTGACGGAACGCTTCCAGTGATCGGCCCGCTTTTGGCGATACCCCGTGACGAGGTCCGCCTCGTTCAGGTGCGTGGCAAGGCCAAGAAAATCGGTGAAGTCGAACTGCAGGTCAGAGTCGGAGAAGGCAATCCAGTCGCCAGCCGCGGCGCGGAGGCCGTCGCCAACACTGATGCCGTAGCCCGACTTTTCCGCGTGGGTGATGACCCGGAGGGCGTCGCGGTATTCCTCGGGGAGCGAGGAGCGCGCGGCGTCCGCGGTCCCGTCCAGGCTGCCATCGTCGACGAGGACAACCTCGAAGCGTTCGGCCAGCTGGGGCAACACCCGAGCGACCATGGCCATAAGTTCGGGCATGTTCGGGGCTTCGTTGTGGGCTGGCATCACCAGGCTCAAAAGGCCAGGAAGGGGAAGTGCCATGGGGGACGTAGACATGTAAAGGTTCTCCAGCAACGGGGTCAGTGCGACAAATGGCGACTGACATTCCCACCCTAGTGAAGCCTCGTAAACAGTGAGTGAAATAGCAGTGAAGTGGGGCCAAGACGAATGTGTACTTCGCCCACTGCACCAAATGCCCCCGGAGAGCACTGGTAGGATGGAGTAATTGCAGCCCAAGTAGGGCAGTGGTGTCGTGACACCATGGTGTAGGGAGTTCTCGCTATGAAGGTTCTTGTTCTTGGTGGTGACGGTTTTTGCGGTTGGCCGACCAGTTTGCACCTGTCGGACATTGGCCACGACGTCATCGTGGTCGACAATCTGAGTCGTCGCGCCATTGACCTCGAACTCGAAGTCGACTCCCTCACCCCGATCCGTCCGATGGGTGAGCGCATTCGCGTGTGGAAGGAACTGACCGGCAAGGACATTGCCTTCGTCAACCTGGACCTGGCGGAGGAGTACGACCGCTTCGCTCAGCTCTTGATTGATGAGCAGCCCGACGCCATCGTGCACTTCGGCGAACAGCGCGCCGCTCCCTACTCCATGCGCAGCACCAAGGCCAAGCGCTACACCATTGACAACAACGTTCGCGGTGCGCACAACGTACTGGCCGCCATTGTCGAATCCGGCAAGGACATCGCGCTGGTTCACCTCGGCACCATGGGCGTCTACGGCTACGGCTGGTCCGGTTCAGCGCCAATTCCTGAGGGCTACCTCACGGTGAAGGTTCCCACGCCAGACGGCGACATCGAACGCGAAATTCTCCACCCCGCGAACCCTGGCTCGGTCTACCACTTGACCAAGACGCTCGACCAGTTGCTCTTCGCCTTCTACGCCAAGAACGACAACCTGCGCATTACCGACCTGCACCAGGGCATCGTGTGGGGTACCCAGACACCGCAGACCGCTCTCGACGAGCGACTCATCAACCGCTTCGACTACGACGGTGACTACGGCACCGTTCTCAACCGCTTCCTGATGCAGGCCGCCATTGGTCACCCCCTCACCGTGCACGGTACCGGTGGTCAGACCCGCGCCTTCATTCACATTCGTGACACGGTGCGTTGCATTCAGATTGCGCTCGAGAACCCACCCGCAGCCGGCGACCAGGTCAAGGTCTTCAACCAGGTCACCGAGACCTATCGCGTGCGCGAACTCGCCGAGTTGATTTCGTCGCTGACGGGTGTGGAAGTGGCGAACCTGCCGAACCCCCGCAAGGAAGCGGCCGAGAACGACCTGAACGTGAGCCGAGACAAGTTCCTCGCGCTGGGTCTCAACCCGACCCTGCTCTCCGAGGGCCTCCTCGAAGAGTCGCGCGACATTGCGCAGAAGTACGCCGGTCGTGCCGACACGACGAAGATCATTGCTCGTTCCGTCTGGAACAAGGGCATGGAGACGTCGCCCGACCTCGTCAAGTAGGACCCTCGGCAACAGCGCTGTTGCGTGAGAAGATACGGCTATGTCGAAACTCTACGAATACGTCCGGCACCCTCGTTCGCAGGAACTCCACGAGGGGCGGGCCGTCAAAACTGCCGACCTTCGACGGATGGATCACCAGAACTTCATTGTGCGACTGAACGCGCGCATTGGTCTCAAGGTGACCCTGATTGTCGGCACCATGTGGGCCGCGTATCTCTTCACACTGTTGGCTTTTTTCGCGTTGCCGTCAGCAATTCATCAGGGCACCTACTACGTGGTGGTCTGGCTTTCCAGTAGTTTCCTGCAGCTGGTGCTGCTGCCCATCATCATTGTGGGGCAGAACATCCAAGCCGCGGCCGCTGACAAGCGCGCCGAGGATACCTACAAAGATGCCGAGGCGGTGTTGTCCGAGGTGGCCAAGATTCAACATCACCTCGAGGCGCAAGACGAGGCGATTGGCAATATCCTCACTCGCCTCGAAGTAATGGTGGCCGAGCTCGCCGCCCAGCGGAACCAGCCATGACGTTGGCGGACACCACCACGACGGTGTACAACGTGCACCAGGGGGTTCCGCTACCGGCGGCCCGCATTATCGTGCTCCTGGTACCGGTGCTGGTGCTGTGCTTCTACGTGTACATTCGCACGCGACGTCGCTAGGCGCGTCGCAGGGTGTTGCGATCGGTGTGCAAAATGACATCGTGGTGGTGCTGGTACTCGATCACGATCGTCTGATCGTACGAAAAGGTGTCGCCGTCGACGGTGAGTGTGACGTCGTACCGGGTCGTCTTGGCGTGGGCGTCGAGGTACTGATTCGACAAGATGCCGTAGGAGTTGGATCCTAAAACGGCTTCGAGTTTGAAATGTGTGGCGTCGGGTGCCACCGTGCCACCGGCCATGAGGGCGGTAGCGAAGGGCGTCGTGAGGCAGCGCACCACTTGGTGGTTGACCTCGTCCCAGATCCAGTAGCCAGTTTCTCGGTGCGCGGGAGTGTCATTGCCGAGTGCCCACGTGGTCGTTCGGTACTCGAGTCCGTAGAGGGTCTGACCGCCAAAGTCCACGGGCCCGTAGGGGGTGAAGGAAGTTTCTTCGCGGTACCGCGATTCCCCCAACTTGCCCTTGTCGCTGTGGAATGACACGTCGTGGCCGTCGTAGTCAGATACCCAGTGACCAATGAGCCCCGCGAGTGGCCCCCAGGCGGCGGTCACGAGGGCTGCCGCAGTTCGTCAGTGACATGCTCGATGACGTACCCGAGTCGAAGCATGAACGAACGGGCGATGGCCGCCAGAAGGACTGCACCCAGTGGTGTTTGATGAAAGGTCGCACACACGAACACCACGAGGGCACATTCAATTCCCACGGGTGGACCAATGCGGCGGACACCAAGTCGTCGCGCGCACAGGATGCTTACTGACACGATGTTGAGTCCCGGGATGCAGGCGTCGACCGACCAATAACCCTGGAGCATGCGGACGGCGAAAGCGAATCCCACGGTGCCAAAGGCCATGAGAAGTAGCGAAAGGATCAAGAAACTAGTGGCCCAGTGGAGAGAGGTGGGGTCATGGGTGCCGGGCCAGTGGGCGAGCGTGCCCAACAGGATGCCGAGCCCGCCGAAGAAGGCGCACACACCCCACCGCTGCAACAACCGTAGGGAGATGAGCAGATTCGCCACGTTGGGGTCGTAGGAGGTGGCCGGCTCTGGTCGGGTGGCGAAGGGGCGGGTTACCCCAGACCAGGAGTGACCGTTCCAGACGCGCCACTGGGGAGCGCCACTGGGATCGGGGTACCAGCCCGACGGGATGGACGATGAGGATACGGGTGCCACACCTATAGTCTCCCACAGGAGAGAATGACCTATGACCACTGACGCTGCACCCAGTTTGCCCCTAGAAGAAGCCGTGCCCCTCGAGGCCGTCCTTCGCTCGGTACACGAGCATCGTGAACAGTGGGCGCTCACGCCCGTCGAGCGTCGACGGACGTACTTGCGACGCGTCATTACCGACACGATGAACGCCGCCCCTCGATGGAATGCGGCGGCGTGCCGAGCCAAGGGCATCGCTCTCGACGGCCCCGGCGCCGGCGAGGAACTGCTCGCCGGTATCGCGTCATTTGTTCGCATGGCGACCACACTCGAGGCCTCCCTCGGTGATATCGCCTCAAGTGGCCGCCCTCGGTACCCGGGTCCCGTGCGTCAGGTCGGTGACGACCAGCTGGCCATCGGGGTACTGCCGTCGTCCGTGCTCGACAAAGTTCTCTACACCGGACTCACGGGGGAGGTGTGGTTCCGCAAGGGTGTTGACGAGGAGACGGTCCAAGCGCACCAGGCCGCCGCCTACGGCGACCCCATGGCGCATGCGGGTCTCTCGCTCATTCTGGGTGCCGGTAACGTCGCCTCACTTGTCCCGCGGGACATTCTGACCAAGCTCTTCGTTGAGGGCAAGGTAGTTGTCATCAAGGCCAACCCCGTGAACGACTACCTCGTACCGTTCTGGGAAGAGGCCTTCGCCGGCCTCATTGACGCTGGCTTCGTCGCCTTTGTTCGCGGAGGGGCGGCGGAAGGGGCCTACCTGGCGTCACACGACTGCGTTGAGGATATTCACATCACTGGATCGAGCGCGACGTACGACGCCGTGGTGTGGGGCCGGGGCGAAGAAGCTACGGCTCGCAAGGAGCGGGGGGAACCCCGTCTGACCACCCCCGTCAGTGCCGAATTGGGAAATGTATCGCCCATCATCATCGTGCCCGGCACGTGGACCGCCCGGGAACTCCGCTACCAGGCGGCGCACGTCGCCACCATGCTGGTGAATAATGCTGGTTTTAACTGCCTCACGCCACGCGTACTGGTAACGCACGCCGCGTGGCCGCAGCGCGAAGAGTTTCTGACCGCCCTGGGTGACGTTCTCGCCCAGGTACCAAGTCGGGAGGCCTACTACCCAGGGGCTCGCGACCGGTGGTCGCGCTTCACCGAGGGTCGGAACGACCTGCGGCTCTTCGGTGACGACAACGGCGTCACTCTGCCCTGGACGCTGGTTGCCGGCGTCGACCCAACGGACCATGACGACATGGTCTTCCAGGTAGAGGCCTTCTGCTCACTCATGGCCGAAACCGCGCTCGAGGCCAACTCGACGGCCGAGTTCGTGGCAGCGGCCGTGGCGTTTTGTAATGACGTGCTGTGGGGAACGCTGTCGGCCACTGTGCTCGTCGATCCCCGCACCGCGAAACAGGCGGCGGTGGCGGCGGCGATTGATCACGCGATGGCCACCCTGCGCTACGGAAGCGTCGGACTCAACGCCTGGCACGCCCTGAGCTTTCTGGCGGGCACCACGACGTGGGGCGCCTACCCGGGTCACCCCGCGACGGACATTCGTTCGGGTGTCGGCGTGGTAGCCAACACGTTCATGTTCGCTGACGTGGACAAATCAGTTGTGCGCGGACCCTTTGTGGCCGTACCCACCCCACCGTGGTTCGTCACGAAGCAACGCGGGGCCGTGGCGATTCGTCGTCTGCTCGACGTGCAGGGGGGCCGTGGGTGGCGGGGTGTTCCTGCCCTCTTGTGGGCGACAATCCGGGCCTAAGGGCGCAGGCTCAGGATCGTGGTTGCCCCGACGGCCACACAAGTGGTGGTCCCGCACCCCACCTGGGTAAAGGGCGTCGGTGCGTAGTGAATAATGAGTGGTCGTAGCTGACCCGGATGCCACACGATGCCCGCCCCTTCGCCGTTGTCGTGCTGCCCGACCACCACGCAGCGACGGGCTGAGACGCAGCTCAATGCATTCGCGGTGAAGGGAACGCGCGTTGTCGTCCACCCGGTGGACGTGTCGCGAGCGATGAACTGCGACGTACTGCCTTGTACTAAGGCGATGCACGACGATGCGCAAGCCAGCGACTGCACTGCTGTCCACGATGGGGTCGCGATCGGCGCCCACGAGGCGCCATTCGATGTTGCGTAAACGGTCGCGGTACCCCGACTCGTGGAGGCCACCCAACACTGCGTCGCCGACGAACACGAGAACGCGGTGACGACGGCGCCCACGGGAAGGCCGGAGGCTGGGGTGGCGGTGAGATCGGACACGTTGACGAGTCGAAAGGTGCCCGAGGTGGTGGCATCGAGGGCGAAACAGGTCGTGGCATCACAACTCACGTCACGGACACCGGTGCCCAGAGCAATGGTCTGCGCCGTGAGCGTGGCGGTGGCGGTGGGGGCCGTCCAGAGTAAATCCTGCCCCGCGAGCGCACCACCGACGACGCAAGTCGTGGTACTGCACGCCATGGCCGTAAGCGAACCAGCGGCACTCGGCGCGGTGACGGTCGTCCACTCGCCACTCGTGAGTTGTCGTTCGACCAGGGTGCTCGACACGCCTTGAACATCGGCACTGCCGGCAACCCAGCACTGTTGCAGCGCGCAGCTACCGACGAGCAACGGAGTGTTGATACTGCTGCTCGGTACGGCCGTTACTTTTACCGGCGGGAGCGAAGTACGGCTGGTGCCGCAGGCACTCAAGAGGGCCGCCGCAACGAGGACTATCAGGGTGCGCCAAATGGCGCTCCGTGATATTGGGCCGATACTCGTCACAGCGCACTCCGTCGTTTTGGGCTCTGGGCAATGGTAGCCGCGAAGAAATTGGCTGGTCGTGGTCTAATCTTCACCTGTGCATGTCGTTGATATAGGTATCGCCGCCGTGGCCCTGATTGCGGCGGTGCGCGGGTGGCGACTGGGCGCTCTCGGACAGATCTGCTCGTTTCTGGGGCGAGGTGTGGGTCTGCTGCTCACGTTGCGCTACCTGCCGCGAGAAGTGGTCCGCTACACGCACCACTTCACCTGGTGGCAGCCGTCACTCGTGATTGTGGGGACACTCATCGGTGGGAGTCTCGGGGCGTGGCTTGGTCGCCTCCTCGCACGGCGCTTCCTCAAGGTCGTGCCGCTGTGGAAGGTTGAACTACTGGATGCCGCTCTCGGGATGACGGCGGGACTCGCCGGCGTCGTGGCGGTGTGCTGGCTGGCCTCGGGGGTGCTGCTGAGTCTGCCGACGTCGAGCACGGTGGCGAAGGACGCCTCGCACTCACTTGTTCTCCGCGACATAGGCCGGCTACTGCCGACCCCACCGTCGTTTCCGACCATGGGTCAACTCATACAAAACGCCCACGTCCCCACGTCGGTCACCCAACTCGGGGCGCTGTCCGACGCGAGGAACGTGGGCGTTCGCTCGAACGACTTAGTTGGCGGCGCGAACCGCGTCGCTCAGCACGGCTAGTCCGTCGGCGAGTTGCTCGTCGGTGATAACCAGCGGTGGCAAGAGGCGGATGACGTTGCCGTAGGTACCGCAGGCCAGGGCGATAACGCCACGGTCGTTGCAGTACTTGACAATGGCCTTGGCCGCCGCCGCGTTGGGGTTCTTCGTACCAGTCTCGACGAGTTCCATCGCGATCATCGCGCCACGACCACGGACCTCACCGATGATGGTGACGTCCTGGGCCAAGTTGTTCAGCGCCGTCGTGATGGTCTCGCCCAGCACGCGGGCGCGCTCGAGGAGGTTGCGGTCGCGCATGAAGTTGATGCTGGCCAAAGCGGCCGCGGAGGCGACGGGGTTGCCACCGTAGGTGCCACCGAGGCCACCCTCGTGCACGGCGTCCATGAGGTCGGCGCGGCCGGTAACACCGGCGAGGGGCATACCACCGGCGAGGCCCTTCGCGGTGGTGACCATGTCCGGCACGACGCCTTCGTGGTCGACGGCAAACCAGGCGCCGGTGCGGCCGAAGCCGCTCTGAATCTCGTCGGCGATGAAGACGACGTCATTGGCCTTGGTCCACGCGGAGAGCGCGGGAAGGAAGCCTTCGGCGGGGACAATGAAGCCACCCTCGCCCTGCACGGGCTCAATCAAGATGGCGGCCACGTTCTTGGCACCCACCTGGGTCTCAATCTGCTTGATCGCAATCTCGGCGGCCTCGGCACCCGTGCGACCATCGCGGAAGGGGTAGCTCATCGAGACGCGGTAGACCTCGGGGGCGAAGGGGCCGAACCCGTCCTTGTAGGGCATGTTCTTGGCAGTGAGGGCCATGGTCAAGTTGGTACGACCGTGGTAGGCGTGGTCGAACACGATGACGGCCTGCCGTCCGGTGGCGTGGCGCGCAATCTTGACAGCGTTTTCCACGGCTTCGGCGCCGGAGTTGAACAAGGCTGTCCGCTTCTCGTGCGTACCAGGAGTCAGCGCCGAGAGTTCTTCGCAGACCTGCACGTAGCTCTCGTAGGGGGTCACCATGAAGCAGGTGTGGGTGAACGCGGCGACCTGTTCGCTTACGGCCTTGACGAGCTCGGGCACGGCGTGGCCGATGCTGGTCACGGCGATGCCGGAGCCGAGGTCGAGAATGTGGTTACCGTCGACGTCGACGATGATGGCGCCTTCGGCACGGTCAATGTAGATGGGGAAGCCAACGGTGACGCCGGCACTCACGACGGCCTTACGGCGGGCGTGAAGTTCCTGCGACTTTGGTCCAGGCAATGCAGTAACGACCTTGCGCTCGGTGCCAACAGTCGATTCAACAGACGCAACCATGATGCTCTCCTTCGAGTTGTCGCGCTTCTTTGCGCGCTGCTCTCCAGCGTACCGCTGCATTCGAGAATTAGCCACAAGAAGCAGAAAACGGGTGACCGAAGTCACCCGTGTTCCGCGTGGCGGAGGAGGTGGGATTTGAACCCACGGTGCCCGTAGACACAGCAGTTTTCGAGACTGCCCGATTCGGCCGCTCTCGCACTCCTCCGTCTACGAGTCTACAACGTGTCTCGAGGGGCTGTTTTAAGGCCCTAACGACCTAGGCTCGAGACCAATGACACTCGATGATTTCTCGTATATGGACCGCGCGCTGGCCGCTGCGCAGGTTGCGGCCGACCACGATGACGTTCCCGTGGGCTGTGTCGTGGTGCTCGACGGTGCGATCATGGCCACGGGAGAAAATCGCCGGGAACTGGACGGCGATCCGACGGCACACGCCGAAATCGTGGCCCTGCGGGCTGCCGCTTCGGCGCTCGGCCGCTACCGACTCGATGGCGCCACGGTCTACGTGACACTGGAGCCCTGCGTGATGTGCGCCGGTGCCCTCCTGAACGCCCGAGTCGCGCGCGTGGTGATCGGTGCCATGGATGAGAAAGCCGGGGCCGTCGGGTCTCGCTATAACGTCCTGCAAGACCCGCGGCTCCTGCACGAAGCCTCCCTTACGTACGACGTTCGTCGTGAGGAAGCGGCCGCGTTGCTGCGTGAATTTTTCGCCGCGAAGCGAACGAACTAGTTGGCTTCCTCGGCCGCGGGAGCCGTCTCGGCGTCCTCGTCCTCTTCAACCTCAAACTCTTCTTCAATGAGGTCGGCGACAATTTCGTCGTGCTCGTAGGTGTCGGCCTGGAGCTGGCAGTAGGCGGCCATCTCGACGGCCTCCGAAGCGGCGTCCTCGTCTTCGTCTGTGGCCATCTGGGTAAAGACTGCAGCGGCAGCCAGCCAGTGCACGCGAGCGCCGAGCAAGTCGCCGTCTTCACCCGACTGGCGAGCGACATCCATCAAGGCGAGCACTTCGTCGCGGTCGCCATCACCAATGAAGTTGAGCAGGCTGTTGAAGCGGGCGTCGCGAGCGGCGTCTGCGTCGCCGCTACCGGCGTAGGCGAAACCAAGGGCTGACAATGACTCAGCGATGCCGTGGCAGGGCTCTTCGACTTCCCAGAACAGTTCGAGGGCTTCTTCTGCCTTCTCGATGGCGACGCTGAACTCAGCGGCTTCGTTGGCGTCCAGTGCTTCGGTCAGCAGCTGGTGGGCGAGGTCGTGACCGGAAGTCGATGCAGTCGTCATGTGGGGGCTCCTTTGAAACGCCAGGTGGCGATGCCCTCCACCGTAGAGCACGCGGAGGTAACACGGAGGTGACAAGTGGCGATCGACTTGGGTTAGGGCGCTGGTGGCCAGGACGCCGACCCGCTTTCTCGGTTGACGCCGCTCCCTACAATGAGAACAGCAAGTGCAACGTGTCGTTCGTGAGGAACGACATCGCACGCCGCAGAGGGAGAATGTCATGACGAATACAGAGCGCGCAGTACTGGCCGGTGGATGCTTCTGGGGCATGCAGGACTTGATTCGTAAGCGCCCTGGGGTCCTCGCGACCCGCGTCGGCTACACCGGTGGCGACGTTCCGAACGCGACCTACCGTAACCACGGCAGCCACGCCGAAGCCATCGAGATTCTCTTCGATCCCGACACCACCTCGTACCGTGAACTGCTCGAGTTCTTCTTCCAAATCCACGACCCCTCGACGCCCAACCGTCAGGGCAACGACCTGGGCCCCAGCTACCGTTCGGCGATTTATTACGTCGACGAGGCACAGCACGCCACCGCCCTCGACACCATCGCTGACGTCAATGCGTCTGGTATCTGGCCTGGCGTGGTGGTGACCGAAGTTGAGCCAGTGGGCGACTTCTGGGAAGCGGAGCCGGAACACCAGGACTACCTGGAACGCATCCCTAATGGCTACACCTGCCACTTTCCACGGCCGAACTGGGTGTTGCCCGAGCGCGCGTCGTAATCGAAAGGCCGAATTCGGCGCCCGACGGGGAGCGGCGG